>Ga0315273_10000223_pt1 | contig 54579 bp, 49 predicted proteins | sample YL17G02_0_MG_FD_205753 | JGI IMG/M metagenome (GOLD analysis project Ga0315273, IMG submission 205753) | Sediment microbial communities from Yellowstone Lake, YNP, Wyoming, USA - YL17G02_0 | ecosystem: Environmental > Aquatic > Freshwater > Lake > Sediment | place: USA: Wyoming | collected... | reverse complement strand
TCCACGGGCGGCATAGTCATGGGCGGCGACGTCAACCTCTACCGCGTCGGCGCGAACCAGCTGAAGACCGACGACTCGCTCGTCGCCGCGGGTAGCTGGATGAACACGACCGGTAGCCTCAACGTCACCGGCAGCGCCTACTTCGGGAGCGTCGGCATCAACACCACGACCGCCCCGACGAGGAAGCTGCACCTCGCAGGCGGAAACTTCTCGCTCAGCAACGACACGGTGCCGCGCTCGGACGTCTACTGGGACAGCGCGAACAACAGGCTAGTGATACAGGTCACGTAGGGCGTCGATTCTAGGCGGACGCTTCGGGACCGCAGTACACGTTAATGCCGGCAATCTCGGCTTCTACGGAACCGCATGACTGCGACGCTACCCTCGCCGACTGGAATATGCCGCGCCAGCCTTCGAGCGTAACGGTCATTGTGGAGGACTTGCCGGATGCCAGCTGCGCGTCCGTCTCGCCGCCCGCGTAGACCTGCCCGGCGTCCGATGACAGGTAAATCATGAACTGCCCGCCGAGGTTGCCAGCGCCGGGGTTGTGCAGCGCGACATGCAGCACGCCGTTCCTGCACGTGACGTTTTCGATGTCCAGCTTAGCGCCGTCGCATACGACGGGTTCATCCTGTTTCATCACTCTACTGAAATCAGGCGGGTACTTGTACAGGATAACAACCACAAGCACGGCTATCCAGAAAACGGCCGCCGGAATCTTCAGCTTCGTCCATTCGACCATATGCGACACCGTCTACGGCTTCGTCTCCTCCACGCCCCATGCGGCGTGCGTCGGCTCTGGATTGACATACGGTCGGAGCCATATCATCGTAGTCATAACATACGTGCTTGTAACACTTCCTAGGGTCCCGCCCACAGCGACATCTCCAGAACCGTAGTACAGCGTGTTCGTCGTACCATAGAACACACTGCACGTCGGGCTACCGCCGGTGTAGATGGCCGGCCAGCCGTTCTTAGGGCAGATGACCTCATCTGGCACGTAGTTCCATCCGACGTTGAGCGTCTGCGTGTTAGGCGAAGAACTGTTCACCGTGTGGAAGGAGTCGGTACTTTTGAACCTGATTCCGGCGCAGCTGGCCGAAACTATGTTCGCTCTCCAGAGAACGCTCTTCGTGTCGTATGACAGACATGTCAGCGCAGTACCACCATCCAGCGTATATGTGGGGGACATCGGCACGTTGGGAGTGTAATCGTTCCCTATGGAATCCAGCGTGTTGTTCGACTGCGTCGTGGCGTTCAGAGTGGCATTGTCGTAATAGATGTATATCGTCGCGTTGCCCGGACTTGCAGGTATCGAGCCGATTTTCACAAGGAACCTGGCGTAGCTGTTGGTCGCGTTCTCGAACATCCAGTAGTCGAGCGGCGCGCCGGTCGCGTTCGTGAACCTTATGTCGGAAAAGTTCCCCATACACGCCCTGTTCAGGTACACGTCGGCGCCGTTGTTCGTTCCGCTCAGGTAGTTTACCGTTATGTTCATCCAGTAGTCCGTCTGCATGCCCTTCGTGGTGCCGGTGATGTTGTGCGCTATCCTGAACTTGCGGTCGTTCATCCAACCGGTGTTGAAGCTCGAGCCGGTGCCGACGTACACTATGCCTCCGGAGTAGACGTATATCTTGCTGGTAGTGTTGTCGAAAACGAGCGTGCAGTTGTACTGCATGTCCAGCGTGCCGTAGACGTGCACGTTCGCAGGCACGCGCCAGGCCTCCGCGTTGCACGTGCACGTCGTGCCCGCAGTTATAGTCCAGTCGCCGGACTGCGGCGGCACGCAGACGCTCCCGTACAGCTTCATGTTTAGGCTGCGCAGGATCGGGGCGTCCGCTCCAAGATTTACGGCGGCTATCGCGTCGGCCTTCAGCGCCAGCGCGGCGACGAACACGGCCGCGTACAGCAAAACAATAAGACTCTTTCTCATTAATATCAATTTAGCTAGACGATAATAAATCGTTTGGCGGCTTCGATTCGTTTGCTTGCGGAAAGTTGGTTGCATGAAAGCGCTGGTGACTGGCGGCACGGGGTTCGTGGGAAGCCGGTTGGCCCGTGCGCTTGCCCGTGGCGGATGGAAAATCAGATGCCTCGTGCGCGAGAGTAGCGACACATCCGAGCTGAAGAAGCTCGGCGCAGAGCTGCGCTTCGGCGACCTGCGGGACAAACCTAGTCTGAACGGGATAGCCGAGGAAGTCGATGTCGTCTTCCATCTGGCTGCCATAGGCGACGTCAACGCGACCTCGAAGCGGCATCTCAGCCAGTATAGGAAAGTCGACGTCGAGGGTACGCGCAACCTGCTGGGCGAGTGCGTTGGCCGCAAGATTCGGAAGTTCGTCCACTTCAGCAGCTTAGCCGCCATGGGCGAGCCGAAAAGACGCGGCATCGTGAGCGAGCGCGACGCGTGCAGGCCGAGGACGCCTTACGAGATTGCGAAGCGCGAGAGCGAGCTGGTCGTGTTGGAATTCTGGAAGCGGCGCGGCGTGCCTGCGACCATACTGCGGCCATCCATGATATACGGAGAAGGGCGTAACGACGCCGGGAATATCGATGCGTCCGTGCGACTGCGACTGGTGCCGATAATAGGCGACGGCTGCAATCTCATTCATATGGCGCATGTGGACGACGTCGTCGACGCGGCAGTCCTGGCAGCGAAGCATGGCAAGAACGGCGCTACTTACATAATTTCTGGCGCAAGCGTCACATGGAATGGCCTCGTGGACGCGATTGCCTCTAAAAAACATATACGCATCCGCAAGGTGCACGTGCCGCTTGGTTTGGCATCGCCCATCGTCTCGATTGAGGAAATAGTGTTCTCATCTTTCGGGCTCGTGCCGGCGTTCACGGCCGAACGCCTGCGAAGGCTGAAAAACAGATACACGCTCGACACTTCGAGAGCCAGGAAGGACCTCGGCTTCTTCCCGAAGCGGACTGCTCATGACTACATGGTGAATGTGAGATGAAGTTCTCTGTAATAATACCGGCCTACAAGGAATGCGGAGTTGGCACGCTGGTTGCGAAGCTGCTGGCCGAACGCCTCCCGGAAGAGGCACAACTGGAAAAGATAATAGTGGTGGAATGCGAGTGCGACGACAAGCTGTTGCAGGAAATCAAAAAGAGGAGCAACAAAGTCGTCGTCTTGAAAGAAGTGAAACGGCGCGGCAAGGCATCGGCGATAAACGACGCGCTGTCCAAAGCCAAGTCGGAGATAATAATAATGGAAAGCGCGGACACGATTCCAAAAAAAGGAACAGTTTCGAAGCTCTTGGAACCTTTCAAGGACGCGCGCGTCGGGATGGTGGTCGGGAGACCCTTTCCGTTGGACGACAGACGAAGTTTCGTCGGATACATGTCGCATGTCGTGTGGGGACTGCACCACATAGTTTCCTCGAAGGCCCCGAAAGGCGGAGAGATGGTCGCATTCCGCCGGACGTTCGCCAGAATGCCGCCCGACGTAGTCGCTGATGAGTCTTACGTGGAATACTCCGTGCGCAAAGCCGGCTACGTTATATCATACTCGCCCGGCGCCGTCGTACACAATAGGGGTCCGTCCTCGCTTGCTAGCTTCGTCAAACAACGCAGGCGTGTGTTCTCCGGGCACGTGCAAATCAAGGACGGGCTTGGCTACGAGGTGTCGACGATGGATCCGCTGCGCGTGGCGCATGCCGTCCTGGAGTACGCGGTATCGGGCGGTGTGACGAACGCAAGGGAGGCGATGTGGTTCGCTGCGGCGATGGCGATAGAAGCGTGGGCGCGAATCGCTGGCACGATAGACTTCCGCCTGTCTAAGAAGGTGCCTTACAAATGGGAGAGGACAAGATGAGAACTTTTGTAGACGCTGCGTGGGTGTTGCCTAGGATACTGGGTTACAATGCGTACAAGCTTGCAGGCTGGCCGAAGCTGAAGCCGATTTTCCTCACGGTCTCCGTGACGAACACGTGCAACTCGAGGTGCAAGACCTGCGGCATCTGGCGTGGCAGGCGCGGCCGCCCGGAGATGACGCTTGCAGAGTACGAGAAGCTCTTCGAAAATTACGGCAGGATATTCTGGTTGACGGTAGAAGGAGGCGAACCCTTTCTCCGGAAGGACTTGGCGGATATAGTAATCGTGGCATGCCGCAAGTCGCGGCCAGCGTGGGTGACCATAGCCACGAACGGCAGCCTATCGGGCATCGTGCTCCGGGAGGTCAAAAAAATGCTCCGAAAGTGTCCGCGTACGAACTTCGCGATAAACGTGTCAATCGACGACATCGGCAGCAGGCACGACTCGATTCGCGGCATGAAGGGAAGCTTCGATAAAGCGGTAAGGACGGTGCGCGCGCTGAAGAAGCTTCGTAATCACAGACTCGTAGTGGGCGTTAATACCGTCGTCTCCCGCTGCAACATCCGCAATTTTGACGAGATATCAGAATACATCACAGGAAAGCTGAAGCCGGACTCGTACGTGGCAGAGGTCGCGGAAGGCAGGGCCAAGCTAGGCGCATCCGAGCTCTCTATAGAACCGTCCGAAAAAGAGACGCAACGGGCCTTTTCGAAAATGTCGCGCCAATGCGAGAAGTCCGCACTGTTCGGGCCGGCCAGGCTCGCGCGCACCGAGTACCACAAGAGCATGGCCGGTGGAAATCGTCGGAACAAATTCGAGGGCATAACATCTGCATATATCATGCCCGGCGGCGAGGTATGGCTAAGTTGTTCGAAGAAACTGGTCGCCGGAAACCTGCGGGACGTTGGCTACGCGTTTTCAGAAATATGGTTCGGTCGAAGAGCCGCGGCCGCGAGGAGGGCGATGCAGAATGGTTATTCGACCACCGCGGCGAACGCCTTCTACTCAGACTACGTCTGCGAGCTGCGGAACATGCCTAGGATTGCCATGTCGCTTATGTGGTAGACGTTGCTGTAGTGGGTGATTTATATCCGCGGACTCGAAAATTATCTTATGGCCGATTTTAGAAAACCATGGCACTCTTTCGCGAGCAACAGGATTCTTATCGCAGTTGCCGCTCTGCTATTCGCCGTAATAGCCGTGCTGATTGCTGCGAACTACGGACTTTTGAACCTAGGCGGAGCGCCACAAAACGTACCAGTGACTACGCGGTTCTCTGGGATAGTATTGCCCAACAAACCAAAGCTATCAGGGTCGATTGTGGACAATCCAGACTTCGAGTATGGTGATTATGGATGGTTGGCGTATGCCAACGGCAGCGTCGACACAAGAGACCTCGGTGCCAACACGCGGGTGCTCGGCATAAAAACGAATTGGTCGGGCAACGGCTTCGCGGCCAACTCCACCTTCTACGGCCGGAACACTGTAGTGGTTATACACCCCTTCGACACGGCCGAGAGCAGGTACGTCCAACAGACGGTCGCACTTCCTGTCGGTAAGACGTACTACCTTGTCTTCGGATTGGCTAACCTCGCCGCGTACTACGGCCGGACAGGCTGCGACGACAATGCCTTCAAGGTGTCGATACTCGACAAGTCGGATGGGACGGTAGACGTATTATTCGAAGATGCGCTGAACACGAAAAGCAGCTGGAAGGATTATATGGTAGGGATATCCAAATACGCTGGCAAGGAGATAACGATACGCGTCGATGGCATCGCCGGCGGCCCATGCGGAATGTGGGCGGGTGAGTGGGGGGCCGCGGATTACGTCGATGTGCTGAGCACCACGATATGACATGGCACGCCCGCATGCATCGTTTCATGTTTACGGCCGTAGTTTTATTTTAGACTCCACAGCCCGGAGCTTTCCGTGGCTGTTCTTCGGTATGTTGTCCACCGTATTGATTTCAACATCCACCGGCTCGCCAAGCGTGGAAAGCAATACGTTTTTCAACTTTCTCAGGGTTTCACCTGTCAGGGCAGCGCCTTGTACCACGTCGACTCTGAGTTTGTCTTCGCGCAACTGAGTTACCTTCACTCGCAGCAGCTCGTCGTTGTGTAGCAGCACCTCGTACATGCTGTTCAGTATGTTTCTCGGGCCCACTGCGCGGCCGCTAGGAAGCACGATAAAGTCGTCCGCGCGGCCTTCGACGAGATTCATCAACGGTAGACCGCGGCCGCACGCGCAGTCCTCGCCCGACGGCACGCCTATGTCGCCTATCGCATACCTTATCAGCGGCATTGCCCGGTTGGCGAGCCCGGTAACGACCACGTCGCTACGCTCGCCTGCTGCTGCAGGCTCGTTGCCCTTCAGCAGCTCGACGAGTATGCTGTCCGAGTCGACGTGGAACCCGTTATGCAGGCTGCAGTCCCAACCCATGCGGTCGAACTCGGTGGAGCCGTACTGGTTGTACACGTCGCAGCCGAACACGTCCTTGAAAAATTCCTTGAACTTTTCGCTCAGCAGTTCCGCGTGCGATATGACGACCTTCGGTCGTATGGAGTCGATACCGCGCTGCCTGATGAGCTTGGCTATGAGGAACAGCGTCGTCGGGAAGCTGTATATGACTTCTGGGTTTATTTTCACCATAATGTCCAGCTGCGTGCGTTCGTTCGCTATCGATGGTATGTAGCTCTTCTTCATTATGCCGAGATGCTCGTAGAGCTTCATCTTCTTGAAAGGCGGGAACCAGACGTATGCGAGCCTGTGCCAAGGCCGGTAGCCTGCTGCGAAAAGCGCGCGTGCGTACACCGCCTCAATGTAGTCGAACGCGTCGCTGTCGAAGAGCACTTCTAACGGCATACCAGACGATCCGGACGTGCTCTCCATGTGGCACGTTGCTCTGTCGATGCCGGTCGCGATGAAGTCGTCGTGGTTCGCGCGTATGTCCCGTCTCGTTATGATGGGCAGCTTGCGCATGTCCTCGGCGCCGCGCACGTCCTCCGGCCGCACGCCAGCGGCCTTCCACGCGCGCCTGTAGAACGGGACGTTCGCGTACGCGTGCCTGACCATCGCCCGCAGCTTCGCGTCCTGCAGCTTCCGCAGCTCCGCCGGCCGGAGCCACTGCTGCCGCTCGACCTGCAGCATGTGATAAAGTTTTTGCGCTAACATCTACGCCGCACCTTCGACTCTATGCATTTCAGCTTGCCGCGCAAGCGATTCGGCATTTGCTCGACTATATCGAATTCTACCTTGACCTGTCCGCGGAACGCAGTGTCGAGTGTGCGCCTTACGTCTTCAATCGACTTGCTGGAAAATTCCCTGTCTTTGACAATGTATACCTTTACGACATCGGGCTTCTCCTGCACAATCTTCAGCTGGAATATTTCGTTCCTCTCAAGCATGTGCGGGAACAGCATCTGCCTTATCATCCGAGGATTCACTTCTGCGCCGTCCGGGAGAACTATGAAATCATCTCGCAGACCGCCGACGATTTTCATCAACGGGAGTCCGCGACCACACGGGCACGCGTCCCTGAGTGGCATGCCCCTGTCGCCGAGGTCGTATCTTATGTATGGCATCGCCATGTTCACAAGCCCGGTGACAGTGACGTTCCCCTCCTCGCCGCACGACACGTTCTCGCCGTCATCAAGGAATTCCGTGAACACGCTGTCCGCTTCGATGTGCATGCCCAAATGTTCCCTGCATTCCCATCCTATCCTCGAGAATTCGGATGTCCCATAGTGGTCGAACATGTCGCAACCGAATATCGATTCCACCAACTTACGTACGTCGTCAGTCAACGACTCGCCTTGGGACACGATGAGCTTCGGTTTTATGTCATCGACATGTCTCCTCTTCGCGAGCTTCGCCATTGATTGTAGCGTCGCAGGGTTGCCGTATATCATGTCCGGTCTCGCCCCAGCCAGAAGATTGAACTGCTCACCGTCAGTAGCGTCCAAACGTATGTAGGTTTTCCTCAGTATGCCAAGGTGTTCGTAAAACCTTTTTTTAGCTGGCATGAAGAAAAAATATGCGGTATTGTACCATGGTTTGTACCCTACGGCGATGAACGGTCTTAGATACAACCCTTCTAGGCGGTCCACTCCGGCATCGTCGAAGAGGGTCGTTAACGGCTGCCCGGTCGATCCGGTCGTCCCCCTGCGTATGCATTCCTTCTTGTTCGCGGCGGCCGATACGAATTCCTTTTCATGTCCCTTTATGTCCCGTCTCGTTATGATGGGCAGCTTGCGCATGTCCTCGGCGCCGCGCACGTCCTCCGGCCGCACGCCAGCGGCCTTCCACGCGCGCCTGTAGAACGGGACGTTCGCGTACGCGTGCCTGACCATCGCCCGCAGCTTCGCGTCCTGCAGCCGCCTCAGCTCCTCAGGCTTCATCCACTGCTGCCGCTCGGCTTCGAGGAAGTGGTAAATCTGACGCTGTAGCATAAGCTGCACTCACCCGGACAATTTAATTGTCGGTTGGAAAGATTAAAACCTATTAGGAAATTTGCAGCTTGCCGACGGTCATCCCCAGCGTGGAGCCTTGCTCGAGAATTTTAGGGACCCAGCCAGTTCCATCGAACTTGTATACTATGAGGAATCCGTATGGCGTCGTCTCCCATCCGAACACGCCGTCCCGCGGCACGAATGCATTTCCGCCGAGGCTGGTGTCCGCTTCCCCGGCGACTATTATTTCGGGCGCGCCGTCGCCGTCAGTATCCTTCGCTTGGACGTCCAGGCTGTTGTAGCCCAAGCCCTTTATCACGTCGTACTGTGAAAGCGCATCTGTCACGTTGCCGATCATGCTGCTCTGGAACTCGCGTCCGTCCCAGTGTAACGAATATATCAGCGCATTGGGGATTCCGGTCGCGAGGACTATCTCGCTCCGTCCGTCGGAATATATGTCCTGCATGTCCAAGCCCTTCATGTTCTTGTCGTAGGTCTGGCTGAATATCAAGTCGCTTGACCACGTCCCGTCGTATCCGAGCAGGAACATCTTCCCGGGAGTGGCACCTATCACTATCTTGTTCTTTCCAGAGTAGTCGACATCGCCTATGAGTATGCTCCTGTCTTGTACACCCTTGCCCGCGTGAACAGTAGTCCTGTTCCATCCGACCCTGTAAAATTTGTATACGTTGACGAAGCTCACCGGCGAGCCAGAGTACTCGAGCGGGGATGATTCGGTCGCGACCAGTTCGTTCTTACCGTCGTTGTCCACATCGCCAATCTTCACTATGTGCACAGCCGTCTGCACTATCGTTGGGTACGTCAGGTTGCTGAAAGGAACCCTGTGATTTGCGCCCTGCTGGGCGTCCACCTGGCTTACGAAGTTCGTATCCACCGTCTGCTTGGACCATCCCGTGCCGTTCCACTTGTACACGTTGATGAACCCCTCTCCGTGCGTGCCAAGCACTAGCTCGTTTTGCCCGTCGTTATAGGCGCTTCCTATTGCGATGTCCTTACATCTCAGATCGACATCCGAATCAATCACGTCCCTCTTCCACCCGCCGTTCACGGGCTCGTATGCTATAACCGAACATCCGAAAGGCCTGCCGAAGAAGCTGTTCCCCACGCCCGCAACTATTACGTTCTTGCCGTTGTTGTAGATATCTCCGATCCTTACGGTCCAGACGAGGTTGTAACCCGTGTCTATTTCGACTCGTTCGTAGTTAGCACGGTCGAAGTGGTAGATCGACACCTTCCCAGGGTTTCCCCCGCCCGTGACTATGACCGTCTTCTCGCCCCCAGTCGATTGGAGAAGCATCAACGACGCGAGAACTATTATTCCGGCAATGCCCAAGGCGAACGTCACGCGCCGGTTCATATATAGTATTTACCTCCGATTTTTAAGTAGGTTCGGCGGATGCCCACCAAAATAGCTCAGGCATAGCTGGCGCCTCTGAACCCCTCTTGCGCATCGCGGGTCGTAGATTGCACCATCGGAATTTCTTTTCGGATTTCGTCCAACAACCTGCCGACAACCGGCGTGTTCAAGCTAAGAGCGGTTTTTTCACCTTTGTCGGCAGTGATGTTGTAGAGCTCCACGTAGTCCGAATACGGGTCGTATATAAGCTTCATATCGCCGTCGATTACCGCTACCACGTGGTTGTTCATGTACCAGTTGAACTCGGAAATCACCGGGACATCGTCCAGCCTCCTGCCTTCCACGGCCGGTAGCAAACTCCTCCCGTCGAATGCTTTGAGATTCCCGATTTTCAACGCGTCGAAAAGCGTAGGCACCACGTCTATCAGCCTTACCCTGCTCTGAACAGCCCTCGGGGCAGCGTTCGGCAGCCTCATCATCAGCACCACTCTGGTTATGTCCTCGTAGACCATGTAATGTCCGAAGTATCCATGGTCCATCAGGTCCTCGCCGTGGTCTGAAAAAACGATCACTATGGTGCGGTTCGTCAGGTTCAAACGGTCGAGTTCCTCGAAGACCTTGCCGGTCCAGAAATCCGCGTGCAGGACGCCGTCGAAGTACGTGTCTTGTATGTAGTCGGCATCGGCTTTGCCCAGCTTGAACGCGGTTCCGTTCCTCGCCGAACATGCATCGAAAAAGCCTTTGTCATCATAGAAATACATGCCCGTCATGTCGTGCGACGTGCAGTAGCTGTTGTTGAACATGTACGGGTTCGAAACGGAGGCGTTCAAGGTGACGTTTTTCAGAATTCCGGAGTAGCCCGAGTTCAGGTTCGGAGCGAAGCCGTATCTTCCGTACGGCGCGTGCGCGTCATAGCCGTGTATGAAGACGAAGAACTTGGAATCTTTGTTGTTTTCGACCCACTCGACAGCCTTCGGTACGACGACCTGGAAGTCCGACGGAGAGTTCTCGCTGAAAAAGTCGAACCCCTTGTCGAACCCGTTGGCCGAACCCACCACATCATAGTCAGTGAAGGCGGCAGTCCTGTAGCCGTTTTCGCGCAAGAGCTCTGCCAACAGCGGGTAGCTAGACGTTGTGCTGAGGTTGCTGCCTGAAAACAGTTCGGCCGGGTATTTTGATGTGAAAAGAGACAGATGACTGGGCAGGGTCCATGCGCCCTGCGTGTATGCGTTGGAGAACAGCACGCTTCCATCGGCGAACGAATCCAGGTTTGGGGTGGAGTTGCTGTATCCGTACGCCCCGAGGAAATCCGGACGCACGGTGTCCATGGAAATGAGCACGACGTTGCAGTCTTTGCAAGAGTACGCGGCGCTTCTATCACTTTCAGCCGAAATAACATAAAAAGCGGCCACGGCCGCGATTGCGGCAACGAGCAGCGCCTCCCGGAGTCCGGCTCCCATGTCGTTCAACTTGTTTTGATTTAGCTTCGCACGTCTTTAAATCCGGTTGAATCCGTAGCAGCACTTACAACAGACGCTACCCTAGGACTGTCCCGATCGCGGACTTTGCCAGCTTAAGCAGCGTCCTGGGGGAATTTACATTTTCACGGATAGACCTCAGCACGTATCTTGGATTCCGAAGCCTCCTTTTTAGCCATGCGTCGTCGAGTGACGTATATTTGTCGCACAACTCTTTGAACTTTTTGGAAAGTTCCTCGGTGTTCATGCCCTCTATACGTATCAGCGGCACGACCCCGGTGTATTCAGACCAGTCCCTCGACAATATCCTCCCCTCCCTTTCCGCAGCGTCGCCAATCGCGGTCTTCGGATAAGGAATCATCATTGTGAACCTAACTATATCCGCGCGTATCTCGTCTGCAAGCCTTTCGGTGTCAGCTATGGTGCTCCTCGTCTCTTTCAAGTCACCGACTATGAACCATGCCAGAAGTTCCAGTCCGCCGTCTTTTATCGTCCTGCAAGACTCCTTTGCGCGGGCGACGGTAAGACCCTTGTTCACGTTGTCTAGTATGCCTTGGTTCCCGGACTCGACCCCGACCCTGACGCTATAGCATCCGGCGGACTTTACTTTCTTGACAATGCTCCTGGTGACCATGTCGAGCCTCATCTGGCACGACCACTCCACGTCAAGCCTCCTTTTTCGTATGGCGTCGCATATCCTGGAAACACGTTCCTCGCTAGTGTTGAACGTGTCGTCGAGGAAGTTGAACTCCCTCGTGCCATACTGAGTGTACACGTTTTCCAGCTCGTCCACGACACTTTCCTCGCTCCTGAACCTCGCACCCGTCCCCCATATGGACTTCGAGTTGCAGAATGTGCATCTGAAGGGGCATCCTCTGGAAGCGCTTATGATGCCGAGCACCCACTTGGGGTACTTTTCATAGCCGATTAGCAGACTCCTGTCGACCATCGGGAGCGAGTCGATGTCCTTGACCAGTTTGCGTTCGGGCGTAGATATGACGCGCCCGCCGCTCCTATATGATATCCCGCTCACCCTGTCGAAACGCCTCTTTCCAAAGATTTCTTTCACGAGCTCCAATACCGTGATTTCCCCTTCGCCCCTGACGACGAAATCAAACACATCCTCCGATGCGGTCTCCTCGGGCATTATAGTCGGGTGAGGTCCGCCTACGATGACAGTCATGCGTTTATCTAACGACTTGACGATGCCCGCGATTTTTTTAGATATGTCGTACTGGGAGGTCATCATTCCGATTCCGACCATCTTTGGCCCCGTTAATTTTATTATCGACTCTATCTCCTTCCATGCTTTGTGCTTCTCATCAGCGATGTTGTGCCTGAACGTCTCGTTGTCGTACGCCTTGACCTCGGAGTACCTCCCGCCAGCCGCCCTCTCCGCATCGAAATCGGCGTCGTATACTGCTACGTTGAACCCATTCCGTTTCAGGATGGTGGCAACGCTAAGTAAGCCATACGGTATGCCAAGCGTCACGTCCTGCTCATGGAACCTGAAGTAGGGAGGATGTATGAACAACACATCGAGTCCGCCGCGTGGCATAATCATTAATTATTCGATAAATAATTAATCGTTAACTGAGTAGCCGATGTGATGCCGATGCCCAGCCGCCCAACGCCGAGAACCGGCGACCAGATAAAAATGTTCGCCACGTTCCTGTTGATATACGCTCTTTTCATGCACTTCGTCGGCTGGAACGAACAGACGAGGGTGCTGTCGGCCATCTCGATAGCAGACGAAAACACCTTGGACATAAACACGCTCGCGAACTTCACAGGCGATAGGGCCGTTTACGGCGGCAATTATTATTCCGACAAACCGCCGGGAGTATCCATGTTCCTGCTTCCGGCGTATTCGCTTTCTGAAATCATAACGTCTAGCAGCTACACGCCTGGCAGCCCGGGGCACGTGACCGTTCCGCATCTCCAGTTCAATGCTACAATCCTATACGACGTGAATCCCGGCACCGCGTTCTTGGCAACCGCAGTGGCCGGTACTTTTATGTTGGCAGCGCTGCCAGGGGCGCTGGCCGTCGTGCTGATGTACAAGATACTCTCGTACATGGGTTTCTGCAGGAAGTACGCGGCAGCGGCCTCGGCGATTTTCGGCACAGGCACGATACTGCTGAGCTATTCAACGGTGCTCACCGGAGGCGCCGTTTCCGCTATGCTCGTACTTGCGGCCTTGCTGGTCTACCTGAAGCTCACGGGCGTGAAGCGGTTCCTGCTCTGCGGCTGCGTGCTGGGAATTGCGGCTACAATCGATTATCTTTCAATGCCGTTCTCCGCGGTCTTCATCTGGTGGCTGGTGCTTTCAGATCGCAAGGCGATGACGGCTAAAACATCCTTTATACTAGCTGCGGGGATGCTACTCGGGGCGTCACCGATGCTCGTCTACAACTTCCTAGCATTCGGCAGCCCGATTGCATTTTACGGGAATTACATAGATCCTGCAATATCCCCGTGCACGTACGGCAGAACAGTCCTTTCTACGTGCCCCGACGGCTCGATGTGGGACTGGTCCGACATGTATAAAATCATCCCCCAAGTCCTGTGGAACCCGTACAGGGGCGCATTCTTCTACATGCCGTTCCTGCTAATGTCGTTCGTCGGCTTGTGGCATATGCGCAAGTCGGACCTGCGAATGGCCGTTCTCATTATGCTCGTCTTCGTTTCGTACGTCGTAACCATAAGCTTCTACGGATACTGGTTCGGCGGCGCCACGTTCGGGCCAAAATACATGCTCATACCAATAGTCATGCTGTCGATACCGGTCGCGCATTTCTTTCGGTCGAACAGGAGCCGCTTCCTGTGGTCCGCCATGCTCGTGCTGTTCGCGCTCTCGGTGTTCCAGATGTTCCTCGGCACGTCGGCCTTCTGGGAAGGCATGATTGTGCGCTACTTCGAGGATCACTGGACTCTTGACATGGCATGGTACAAATGCCAGTTCAGCGTCAACGTCTCGAAATACTACCCCATCGACGTCAGCTTCAATATCTCTAGATATCCTGCAGTTACGCTCAACCCGCTTTACGACCACTATCTCCCGGCATTCATGAACGACGGACCGAGGAGCAGGCTGCTGGAAGGCCTGCTTAAAGGCGGCATGCCGGACATACGCGACTCGACGGCCATCGGCGCCAACGAGGCAAGACTGTTCGGGTCGCCTTACGGGATTGTGACTTTGAGATTGCCGTTCTTAGCACTCGCTTCCGTCGTTCTAGTGCTTTGCGTAGTCTGGTCTGGTGACCTTTCGAAAGTATACACTTTAGGCAGGCCGCTGCTTTTGTCGGCCGTCTTGGTCGTATCGATTCTGGCCATATTTTCACGGTTTGGGGTATCTGGAATGGTATTAGGCAATGGATGGCTGCCTAAAAGCGGTGCGGACAACGTACGATGGATGTCGGACGAAGCGAAGATTTACATGTTTTCCAACGACTCAGCTGAAAAATACCTCAACCTCTCCATGCAAAACTACGGGTCGAACGGCTTGGAAGTTTATATGAACGGCAAGCTCGTCAGTTCGCATGTGGGAGCGCTTAGCATACTAGAACGCGTAAATGTGTCCAAGGGCGAGAACGTGCTCGAACTACGCTCAAGCGGCGGTTGCAAGATACCGCTTTACGAAGAGAGTCAGTCGAAATGCCGCAGTATGACGGAATGTTACAAGATGAACATGTCGGCACCCAGCTCGTCGTACGACTCGCGATGCCTCGGAGCCGGCCTGCGCGACCTCGAGCTTATGCGAACGGACGCAGTTATAGAGCACGGGGAGACGACCCTCTTCAGTGAGGGCTGGTACGAAGGCGGCAGCGACGGCGTTTGGTCGGATGGGGATTCCAAACTGTTCCTGATATCCAACAAATCCGGGGTTTCTACGCTTAGGCTTTCGGTGGAAAGCTATCACAACCCTAAGACATTGGAGGTTTCCGTTAATGAAAACAAGATGGGGTCGTATATGATCGAAAACGAATCCCGCGACATAGTCACGGGACGATTCTATCTCGCAACCGGCGAGAACGATGTTGTGCTTTCGTCTCCGGGGTGCAGCGTACCTACAACGGAAGAACCATCCGGCGCAAGGTGCATAAGCTTCCTATTGAAAGACGTGGTCGTATCCGTGTCGGATTTTGAGTATGAAAATTTTTTCCCAGAGGAGCGAGATGGCGGTGCGCCCTTTCGGTGGTTCGGCGACAATGGAAAAATATATTTTTCGAGTGGCTACGCCGGGTTCTACAGAGTCGGATTCAACGCATGGACGACCGAATCGTCCAGAGACGTTGGTGTTTATGTTGACGGCACGTTTATGCGTTCGATGGAGGTCTCCGGCCTCAAAAGCAGCTTCGAGTTTCCGCTCGTTTACCTTCAACGCGGCGTCCACTTCGTGGAACTGCGTGCTAGCGGATGTTCGTACCTTGATAACGATGCTCGATGCCTAGGAGTCGCCGTTGGCAGCTTCCGCGTGGCTTCGGCGTCAGACCTGATAGAAGGCGTGCTCCCAGAGTACGACAGAGGATGGTACGAACTGGAACCCCGAAACACCACAAGAATGTTCAGGTGGAGCTCGAGTGATGCGACGATTTCAGTATTCAATCCTGGGAACGAGACGGCATTGAACATCACCGGTTCGGTGTGGAGCTACCACCTTACAAGGAAGTTTTCAATTCAGTTGAACGGATCGACGTTTTTCGAGACGTACCTGCCATCCGAGACCCGAATCAATGCAAGGATCGAATTGCCGTCAGGCTACAGCGAGATAATTTTCCACTCTACTGGATGCAGCGTGCCGCGCGACGTCGAGAAATCCGAGGATCCGAGATGTCTGAGCACAGCCTTCGCAGACCTTTCTGTCGAGGCTACGCCATAACCGCAATGAATATTATCGAAAGGTACACTATTGCGGAAGCGACTGTGAGCAACACATTCCCGTAAGGCACATGCGTGCCGACGAGGTACACACCTATGCTCATCATCGCCACGCCTATGCATAATACGGCGACAGAATACTTTGCAAAGAAACCCAACATGCTTTTGACGCGGGCGTCCTTCATGATATAGAATGACGCTTCGTAGTTTTTATGCTTTACAGCTCAATTCGGCAAAGTAATTCCGTCGCTATATCTGCTTGCAATCTCGCTGGAAACAGAATCGTTTATATTCCTAAATATGTATTCAGCCATGAGTGTATGTCCTAGAGAGTTAGGATGGAAGTCCCTGCCGTTGAGTACGTACGGTTCTATGCGATATCCATCTGTCAGGTTTCCGACATATCCGTTGACATCGATTAACTCCCAACCAAATTTATCGGTGATTTTCCTGAGGCTGCCCAAGTAGTTCGGCGGAAAAGGCCTATCAAAGAACGATGTTACGACAAAAACATCGAACCCATTTTTGACTGAAAGATTGTATATTTTTTCCATTGACGGCTCCACCCTCATGCCGTATAGCTCATCATTCGATGTTCCTGACATGTCGGCCCAGTCATCCTCGACACACAACAGCGAAGCCTTTGTTATGCCTAATATATTTTCGGCTTTGCTCATATTCATCCCGTCATATTTTTTTGATGCATTCTGCTGGCACTTGTATATTTTCGTGTAGTTCTCAAGGTCATTTCCATGGAAACCTATTATCACCATATCGGGCTTGTAACTAAGGCCGAGCTCTTCTAGCCGCTTTGCTTCGGTGAATGTGTTGCTCCCGCTGACTCCTAAGTTCAAGACTTCCACTTTCCGACCTTGTGCCTTTGTGAGCATGCGCTCCAAAACCTTTGCCACGGTGTCGTTAAGTCCCACGCCATAACCGGCAACTACAGAATCCCCTAAAAATATTATTCTATATGTGGAAGGATGTTCCTTTTCATATTCGTAATCTCGGAAACCGGCGGAATTCGTGGCCAATGTGAAGGGTTCTATTGGCACGCTACCGAAGTTAATGACGCAGCTGCAATCTGGTAGCATTTTTCTGTTATCAGGTTCCGCTATGCTGCACATGTCAGTCTTCAGAATAGTGTCGTTGTCCGCCGGATTAGAAGAGCTTGTTATCAGCGTTCCAAACACATATACAGAATTTCCGGATATATTGTTCACGAATTTATTTGTCAAGGCCGTCGCGGCCGTTATTTCCAGTAAAATGAACACGTATAAAAACAATCTGGGCTTCTCCATAAAAATTATTGTTTCATGATTATTAAAAATGCGTTAGGTTCTAGAAAATTAATGTACCCTCGGATATGTTATATTATGCCAAAAACTGGAAACGAATTTAAGATTTTCATTACTACGGTCATCATATTCTCATTTTTCATCCAGTGGGTGTGGTGGGCCAGTAATACAAATTTGGACCTTACACGGGCGATAGTCAACGAAAATTCTTTGATCATAGACACATATGCGAACAACACGGGCGATCGTAGCCTTTACGTTGGACATTATTATTCGGACAAACTTCCTGGGTTATCTTTTCTTGCACTTCCACCGTATTTCATATGCGAACTTACCCATCACGCCTTACCGTTGATGGATACGTGGCAAGCGTACGGATACACGTCGCACACTGTCAACGATGTCGAGTTGATTAATGAAGTTTCGCCCGGGGCGGTTCTTAGCATATCTCAAATACTGGTCACGGTTCTTACTTCGCCGGTCTTCTCCGCCCTAGGATGCGTCGTGCTCTACAAACTGCTGCAGGACTTTACGAAGAACAGGAAGGCTGTGCTGCTCGTGGTCGTGGCGTACGCAATCGCCACGCCGATAATCAGCTATTCCACGGTGTTCTACTATCATGCCGTGCAAACGTTCATGCTGCTGCTATCCTTCTACCTCGGGCATAAGTGGCTGAAGACACAGGACTCGAAGCTGCTGCTCGCTTCGGGCTTGGTCGCGGGGCTCTCGCTATCCTTCTCAGTCACATCGCTGGTCGCAGGCTCCTTCGCGCTGTACTTTTTCGCCAAGTCCAGGAACCCGAAGACGCTGTACATGTTCGCGCTGGGCGTCATCCTCGGCGCGCTCCCGCTGGCCGTGTACGACCAGTCGATATTCGGCAACATCGCCGAGTTCACGTACTACCACATGGACCCTGCGATATGGCCCAACCTCGTCGGCGGCACGCATGGCTTCGTCTTCCCGCCGTCGCCTTATATAACCCTGCGCCTGCTCGTCGATCCATACAGGGGGATGATGTTCTACTCGCCGGTGCTGGCGCTATCGTTCATCGGGCTGTTTTTTATGCTAAAGAGCCATAAGGCCGAGGCGTTGCTCGTGCTCATGATATTCCTATCGCTGCTCGCGATAAACTCGCTCTGGTGGGCATGGGAAGGCGGGACTGCCTTCGGGGCGAGGCACCTGCTGCCTGCCGTGCCGTTCCTCATGATTCCGCTGGTATTTGCATTCGAGAAGATCACGCCGAGAATAACCAACCCGCTGCTTGCGGCATCGGTGTTCTTCATGATAATCGGGCTCGGGCCGTGGGAGTGGATAGGTCAGCCGTACACGGTAATGCTACCGGCAGATGTCACGCTGAAGGCCAGAACGACACTAGACATGCTCGCGAATCCGCTGAAGGACCATTACTTCCCGTTGTTCATGCAGAGCGGGCCACGGTCGCTAATCGCGGAGAGTTTGTTTAGCGGAAAGCTGGACATACGGCAGGAAGCCATGTCCGAGGCGGCGAACGCCCACCCGTTCGTTACTGTGCTTCCGCTGCTGGCTGCACTAGCCATAATATGGAAGGACAGCCTGAAAGAGCTACCGAGATTGCTGAAGGAGAACCCCGAAATATTCATAGTGCCGCTGCTACTGGCAGTGTTGCTAGGCTGACGGCATCACACGGAGACGTTGACATATGAAATTCGAATACAAGCTGCTGATTACGTTCTTCGTGATGTATGCGTTCTTCGCGCAGTCACTTTCATGGGGCGAATACTCGAAGATGGACCTGTTCCAGGCGATAGTCGACGGGAACACCTTTTCAATAGACGCCTACTACAACAACACCGGTGACCGGTCGATTGCTGGCGGCCACTACTACTCCGACAAGGCGCCTGCCGTGCCGTTCCTCTCGACGGGCGTATACGCCTCGTGGGAAGCGATTTGCGGCGCAATCCCCGGGTGTGCGCACGGCGCTGGGGTCATGTATGCCACGAACAAGGTGATTGACCTCGGAAATTCGAGCACGCGTACGTATGACATCGTGAACCCAAGCCAGGCGTTCACAGGATCGCTCTTCCTCTCCATCGTCTTCATGTCCGCGCTTCCTTCTGCGCTGACAGTCCTTCTAGTGTACAAAACGTCCGCCTACCTTCTGGGGAACGAGACCCACAGGAAGCTGCTCGCGGCAGCCTATGGCCTAGGCACCATAGCCTTCGCATACGGCACGACGCTCTTCACGCACGGTCTTGCGACATTCCTCGTGTTCCTTTCGTTCTACATCATGTTCAAGATGAAGAATGAAAATCCAGGAAATGCAAAAAGGCAGGGTTCGCAATACCTTCCAGTCGTCGCGGCCGGGATATCAGCAGGGCTAGCCATCATGGCGGACTATCCAGCCGGAATCGTATCCACGCTGCTCTTCGTTTACTCGATGACCTTCAACGACAGGAAGACGGCCGCGCTTTTCGGGGCGGCGATGCTGTTAGGTGCTATGCCGCTTGCAATTTACAACACCACCATACTCGGCTCGCCGTTCAGGTTCCTCTACTCGTTCACGGACCCTGCGATAAGGGCGGACGCTGGAACGGACATGGGATTCACGAGCCTGCCGAACCCGTTCATACTGTACAGGCACACTTTTGACATATACAGGGGGCTGTTCGTGTACAGTCCCGTGCTGTTGCTGTCAGTTGCAGGGCTGTACTGGATGCTAAAGGAGCGCAGGACCGAGGCGCTGCTCATTATAGCGGCATTCGCCGGCATGCTTGTGATGTTCTCCATGCGCGGTGTTGACTTCTTCGATTTCGGGGCGTCTTTCGGCGCGAGGAACTATTTGCCGGTACTGCCGTTCATGATGCTGCCGCTGGCGTCGTATCTGAAGAACTCGAACTTCACCGTGTTCAAGGCACTGTTCGTTGCGTCGGTGTTCATAAGCTTCATCGGCCTGCAGAACTGGGAATGGGCGATAGGCGGGACCAACAGCGTTTACATAGCCGAACCGTACAGGAGCGAGGTCAGCTCACTCGCGCCTCTTGTGAACCCGCTGAAGGACCATTACTTCCCGCTGTTCCTGCAGAGCGGGCCGCGGGCGAGGATTGTGGAAAACTTGCTTCAGGGGAAGGACGCCTTTGACGTGAGGCACGCGTTCGCTGGTGACAATCCGTATCCCTTTGTGACGCTGATGCCTCTGCTGGCGGCGCTGGTTGTGATATGGCACTCCGATATCAGCATACGGCGCATGATTGATGCGGTGAAGAAAATCCCAGAGATATTCTTCGTCCCGCTAGTAATGTCGCTCCTGCTCATCTGAACGCCCAGCCAGCGAAACTGCCGGCCTTCAACGCCGACCTGATTATGTTATGCGGATAGCGCAGAAGGCGCATGTAGCTGCCAGCGCTGCGCAGCCGATTCGGACTCGTGTAGAATGTGCGGTACGCCAGCTCGCGCATGCGGCCTATCCGGTCGGCCGTGTATTCCAGATACGATAGCATCGTATTGTGCTGCACCGACCCGCCGCGCACGGCAGTGAGCCAGCCTTTCTTTTTCGCAAGCTCATTCAGCCCGCATCCCGCGAACGGGGCGGCGGTGTAGAACTGCGCGAAGTCGATTCCGACACCGTCGCTGAACTTTATCGTCTTCATATCCTCTGCCTCGTCAGAGCCAGGCAGCCCCAGTATGAAATGCCCGACCGACGCGATGTCGTATTTCCTCGCCAGCTTTACGGCGTTTATGGAATCCTTAAGCTTCAGGTTCTTCTTCGAAGCGTCCAACACTTTCTGGCTTCCGGACTCCAGCCCGAACGCGATCATCCTGCATCCGGACGCCTTCAGGCCCTTCATCACCGCGTCGTCGACCTTGTCAGCGCGCGTCGTGCATAAATAAGAGAAATTCTTCGACAGGCCGGACTCGACGAGACGCTTGGATAGCTCGAGCGTCCTGCGCCTGTCTAACGTGTGCGTGTCGTCCCAGAACATGCCCAGCTTGATGCCAAGCCCGTTAACGACCCAATCCAGCTGTCGTATCATGTAGTCGACCGAGTGGAACCTAGGTCTTGTGCCGTAAAGGCTCGGCACTGAGCAGAACATGCACCTGTTCGGACAGCCCCGTCCGGAGCGTATCCATGCCCACCGTTCGCCCGTGAGCGGGAAACGATAATCAGGCAGCATGTCGTACGCCGGGAACGGCAGCACATCCAAATCAGGCTCGCGCCAGATTCCTGCAGCGTGCTTCCTTGTCGCAACGCCCGCCGCTCGCTCGTCTCCTTCCATTATCCTGACAACAGGCGTCTCCGCCTCGCCGCGTATCACATAGTCCACGAAAGGAAAACGCTTGAGGACGGCCTTGTACTCGAACGTGCAGTGTTCGCCGTATACGGCTATCCGCGACCCGGTGCGCTCCTTCACGACGTGTCCGGCTTCCAAATCCTCCGCGAGCGATGAAATCGACGTGTTGACGACCGTGAGGTCTGGCGAGAACTCTTCCACCTCCGGCAGCGCCTTCACGAACGGTCTCCGTTCGCCTACGCAGTCGACGAGCTTCGTCCTGTGCTTCCGGCGTGCCAGTCCCGCTATGCTAGGCAGCATCACCGGCGGGAACGTGTCGAGCCACGCGCCCGATTCCGTCTGGCACCTTCCGTCCTTGCTGAACCTTGCGGTGGTGAACGGGTTCAACAGGAGGAGCTTGCCGTTTTTCAATTCAGTCACCGAGTTTCCTTACGATAATCTTCAAGATGTCCAGCCCGTCGCGGAACGTCTTCAGTTTGCCTGCGCCGCTGTTGCGCTTCTTCTCGAAGCTCGGCACCTCAACCGTCCGCAACCCGCGCTTAACCGCCTCCGTGGATATTTCGGCCTCTATACCGAAGCCATTAGTCTTCAGCCTCATCCTGCGCAGCGCCGACCTGCGTATCGCGCGATAACCATAGCAGAGGTCTGAATATTGCGATCCGTACAGCGCATTTGTCAGCCAGACGAACGCCCGATTGCCCGCCATCCTGTACCATTCCATGTCAGCCGTGCCGCCGCCCTGCATGAAGCGCGATCCCATGACGATGTCGTATCCCGCGCCGATGCCGTCGACAAGCATGCCTATCTCCTTCGGATGGTGCGACAGGTCGGCGTCGATGGAGACTATGACATCGCCCCCTGCTTCCTTGAACCCGGCGCGTAAAGCCGAGCCTTTGCCGAGTTCGTCGTATACGACGCGCGCCCCATGCGCCTTCGCTATCTCGACTGTGCGGTCGGATGAGTGTCCGTCGACGACTATGATTTCGTGGTCGAGCTTCTTTGATGCTGCCTCGTGTTTGACTCCTTCCAGGAGTTCGGCTATGTTGCCTTCCTCGTTTAGTGTGGGTATGACGAAGGAAACCTTCACAAGTGATAGATTGTCAAGGAACGCTTAAATTCTTCATCAGTAATTTAACCGCCGCGGCAAGAATTAAATATGGGCGTGGGAAAAATCCGCGACATTGTGTTGATGTACACGCCTGTGATTTTTGCGCTGGCGCTCATGCTGCCACGGATCGCGTCCCCGAATTTCGGCCTGCTGGACGACGGCGACTCTTACAACGTAGCGAAGCAAATAACCTCCGGCGTCAATGCATTCAGCCTAGCCGGCGACATGAAAAATGGGCGCTACAGGCCGCTTTACTGGTTATGGTTCGCCCTGTTTTATTTGATGTTCGGCGGCAACCCTATGTGGTTCTTCGTCGGGAACGCCGTGCTTTTGGCTTCTACGGTCGCGATGATAGTGTTCCTTTCACGAAAGTGTACGGGCGACTGGATGCAGGCATGCCTGTCCGGGGTGCTTTTCGCGTTGTCCGGTCCGGTGATAGAGAGCTACTATACGCTGTCGAAAGGCGAACCGCTGCAGTTGTTTTTATTGCTAGCGTCGTTGTTCGCAATCTCCAACGTCAGTCGCGATGGCGGCAGAGCGCGGAATGGTATCATTGCAGCGGTATCCGCGGTGTTTGTGCTGTTGGCTGCACTTTGCGCCGAAACGTCGCTGGTGATAATCCCAATAGCCTCCGTCTGGCTGGCCGCATCTCTGATAACGCGCCAGCGCGGCAGGCGCCAAGACAGAACCGTTTACGTCGCGTATGCAATCTCAGCGTTGCTGGGAATATCGGGGGCGCTGCTGTTGAGGCTAGCCGCGGGTGGAGGATGGCTGACTTCGGGCATATACACCAACATGTATGTGTTCGAAGCGTCAAGGATTGCGACTTCCTTGTCGAAATGGGCGCTTTTTACTGTCCACGACTTCGCGTATGCCGCGCCGCTGGTTGTGGCGTTCGTGGCGGGTCTTCTGCTCGGCAGGCGCCCATCGCGTCCTGCTATGCTCTTCGACTCGCTCGTGTGGGCAGCCGCGTGGTGCGCGATATTCCTGCCGTGGATATTCATCATCGAATACCACATGCTTCCGTTCGCGGCCGGCGCGGCCTTCGTCATTTCCATCATGGCGTCGGATATACTGCGCTGGCTCCGGAAGATGCCACCGGCATGGAAAACAATCGTCTCCTCATGTCTCATACTCTCGTTCGTGCTTTTCACGCTGACGCTGCTTAACAACGCAAGAAACGCTCAGACTCAACTTGTCGTGGATTCAGCCGATGCGCGGATGCTCGACTACGTCGCGAACAACGCACCAACGAGCGCCACGGTTATTATTAATCAGGTAGATAGCCACAGGCGCTACGAAGTGGCGCAACAGCTCTCGTATGTGCGCGGCCGTGAAGATATCGTTGTCGGCATGATTCCCGAAGGGAACGTGTCGAACCTCGGCGTTATAGACGCAGACTACATAATCTCCCAGCGGATTTCAGGGCAGTCCATGACATCCGTGCGTCTAACCGTGTGGGAGCCTGGCCAGAAAGAGTTGGACAGTTCGCTACAATCATACATGGGCGCAGTCGGAGGCTGGAAGCTGGCCGCGAAGTATGAAGGAGGCTTCGCGACGCCGACCTTCGACGTATCGAGCCTGCTCTGCAAAACGGTTTACACTGAGGACGTGTGCGCAAAATACATGCCGCTGCCAGATACGAGGCCGTTCTCCCACGGATGGGAGATATACGAACGCGCATAGGCCGATTATGTTTTCGCGAGGAAATAATTCCCAAGAACGAGGCAGTCCATCCCGGTCTTCGCAAAGTCGTCATATGCATCCTCGGGCGTCCGCACTATCGGCTCTGTCTTCAGGTTGAAGCTCGTGTTCAGCACCACCGGCGTGCCTGTCAGCTTGTGGAACTCACTGATTACGTCGTAGTATGCGCCGTTGTCCCCCCTGTTCACTGTTTGTATCCTGCACGTTCCGTCCTCGTGCGTTATTGCAGCGACGGCGTCGCGTCTGCCTTCCTTTACGCCGAACGCGAAGACCATGAACGGCGAACTATGGCCGTCCTCGGGCACATCGAAACACTCATGCACGCGTTCCTGCAGCACCGAGCCCGCGAACGGCCTGAACTGTTCGCGCAGTTTGATTTCGTTCACGTGATCCTTCATCCACTTCGGCGCGGGGTTGGCGAGTATGCTGCGGTTTCCGAGCGCGCGTGGCCCCCACTCGAGCCTTCCGCGGAACCAGCCGACGACCTTGTTGTCGGCGAGCAGCGCCGCGACGCGTTTCACAAGCTCCGCGTCCTCCACGTACTCGTAATTCGCGCCGCGGCTGTCGAGAAAAGCCTTGATGTAGTCGTTTTCGAATCCCGAGCCGTAGTACGCGTGCCGCATCTCGAAGCTGCGCGGGTTGCCCAGCATCTGATTCCAGATGAAGAACGCCGCGCCCAGCGAGCCTCCGCCGTCGCCGGCGTTCGGCTGCACGAACACTCGCTTGAACGGCGTCCTGGCATAAAGCATCCCGTTCGCGACGCAGTTCAGCCCTACTCCGCCGGAGATGCAGAGGTCGTCGGCGCCAGTCAGCTCGTGCAAGTGGTTCGCGATCTTGAAATAAACCTCCTCCGTCACCTTCTGCACCGACGCTGCGATGTCCTTGTGCCGCTGCGTGAACTCCTCGCCCGGCCTGCGCGGTTCTCCCAGGACGCGCTCGAACTCGCGACTCCACATCCTTGACTTGGCGCGGTAGTCGAAGTAGCGCATGTCTAGCCTGAAGCTTCCGTCGTCCTTGACGTCGACTATTTTTTTGAACGCGTCGTAGTACGTCGGCTTGCCGTATGCGCCCAGGCCCATCATTTTGTACTCGTCGTTGTTCACCTGGAAGCCGAGGTACGCAGTTATAGTGCTGTAGAGCAGACCGAGCGAGTGCGGGAAGACTATCTCCTTCAGCGGCGTTATATGGTTGCCTTCGCCAAGCTTCAGGGACGTTGTCGTCCACTCGCCGACGCCGTCGATTGTCATTATGGCCGCGCGCTCGAACGGGGACACGAAGAACGCGCCGGCCGCGTGCGACATGTGATGGTCGCAGTAGACGATACTGCCGCGATAGCCGAGCTTCCTGATTTGCTTCTCTATAGACAGCTTCTCGCCCAGCCACGAAGGGATTGCCTTCCAGAACGACACGAACCCGGACGGCCAGGTCTCGACGAACGTCTGCACGATGCGGTCGAACTTGGCAATCGGGTTCTCGTAGAACGCGACGTAGCTTATGTCGTTCCAGCCTATGCCTGCTTGTGACAGGCAGAACTCGATTGCCTTGCGTGGGAAGGAGTTGTCGTGCTTGACGCGCGTGAACCGCTCCTCCTCGGACGCGGCGACGAGCTGGCCGTCCTTCACTAGCGCGGCCGACGCGTCGTGGTAGTGGCACGCTATGCCGAGTATGTACACTTACACCATCTTCTCCATTTCCTCTATGTTTCCGGGTGCAGGTTTCGATTCAATCCAATAGCTTGCGGCAGCTTCGTTGTCCTTGCGTTTCAAAATGGAATGAATCCTCCACAGGACGATGCTGACGCCCACGCCGACGAAGTACGCGGGCACGAGAAGCACGAGGTTCGTAGCGTCAACAGTTGCGTCGCGCACCCTCTTCAACCAGTTCGGCAGTCTGATGGAGACACCTCATATTAGCGGATAGACGAATATCGGCACCGGCGCGGCCGCGGATATGAGTATCAGCAGCCCCATTATCACGAGCAGGAGCAGCGCTGGCACGAGCCACCACTTCTTCGTCTTCCACAGGTACCTCGCCACCAGCTGCAGCGACTCGAACATTATTAGATGTGAACGTTTCAGAAATAAAACGTCGTAGCATCTACCGTTTTTTAAACTCCGCCGCCTCAATCTTAATCATGCTGTACGGTTTCTTTTTCGCCGCGGCGCTCGTCTGTGCGGCAGGCTACCTAGCATCGCGGCTAATTTTCAGAAAGGCGGGATTCGCAATCCGGGCGGCGACCAGCTTCGGCCTAGGGGCAGGCATGACAGCGCTGCTGATGACAATCCTCGGACTCGCGTTCAACTTCGGACTGCCTGCAATCGCCGTCTCCTTCGCAACGATGATGGCGGCGCTCCTCTACATGAACATCAGGTTCGGACCGCCGTTCGCGCTGCCAGACTTACGCAGGTTCGACTGGAAGTTCTCGCTGATAGTAGTGCCGTTCGTCGTCGCGTGCCTCGTGCACGTCGCGCTGTTCCCGGAGCTGTATAAGGATTCGGCCATATATTCCGAATGGGCGAGGATGCTGTACGACACGGGTCGCATAGCCTTCGTAGAAGGCGGGCCGTCCATCGGGCTGGGATTCGCGTCCAACTATCCGTCGGCGCAGCAACTGCTGTCGGTGTTCGTATACAGCTTATCGGGCGAGGACTGGCTGTACCAGCGCCTGCTGTCCGTCGCTGCGTCGCTGTCGCTCGCGCTGCTCGTGTACGCCTGGGCGAAGGACGTCTTTGGCGCGGACAGGAAGATGCCGTACGTCGCGGTAGTGTTGCTGCTGTCGCTGCCGTTCACCGTGTTCTTCGCTAGGTCCGCGTCGCAGTACGCCTACCTGACCCTGCAGTTCTCGCTTGCAGGATATTTCCTGTACGAATTCATCGAGCACGGACGTAGGAACGATATGATGTTCAGTGCCGTGTTCGGCGGGTTCGCCGCTGCAACCAGCTACCTCGGCCTGTTCTTCATACCAGTGTTCGCGCTAGCGCTGCTGAAAGGCAAAATCACCCGGTCCGCAATAAAGGACCTCGTACTTGCGTTGCTGCTGCTCGTCGCAATCGCGTCGCCGTGGTACGTGAGGAACGCCGTCGTGCTAGGCAATCCGCTGTGGCCTATAGGTGGCGTCGGGGCGTACATCGACTCGAACGTGTACGCGAACTCCTTGGAGCAGCTCGCCAGCCTGTCGCGCGTGTCCGGGTTCGACTACAGCAGCGCCGACGGCCTCGCAAGCTCGTTGTACAGGACGTTCTTCACGTACTTTGACTATTCGAACGCCGCCGTGTATAACGGACTTAACCCCGCGCTCGTGCTGCTTGCTCTGCCCGCTGCCGTGCTTTTGTTGTTCAAAAAAAACACACCGCAAGGCCGCTCGATGTGGATTTTCGGCGCGTGGATTGCGTTGGTCTTCTTGATGTACGCAGTTTTCGTGAACTACTGGAGCAGATATACGATCGTCGCGTCCGTGCCCGTTGTAATGCTAGCTGCCAGCCTCGTAGGGAGGTTCTGGAAGACGAGGCTGGCACGGCCGCTGGTTACCGTAGGCGTGGTCGCGTTGTACGTGAGCTCGCTGTACCTCGCGGTCGCATGGGACGAGTGCCCGGCCGGAAGGATAACGGACGCGTTCGCAGTCGGAATCGCCGACCAGAGCAAGATACTCGAGACGTGCTACGGCAGCGACGCGCGCGTGTGGGCGTGGGTCAACGCCAACCTGCCAGCCGACGCCGTGGTGGCCACTACGGACTACCGCATGTACATGTACGACCGCACGACAATCGAGCTTAGCGGATGGAGGCTGCGTGGGCTGTACTACTCGCAGAGCGTTGACGAGAGCGTACTCATACTCAAGCAGAACGGCGTGACTCACCTTGCCGTGACGGAGACCGCGCCTGAAATAGAGAACTACCTGCAGAATTTCGAGCTGCTCGCGAGGTTCGGCAGCAAGGCCGTGTACAAGGTCGTCTAGACGCCGTCGCGCGCTCCCAGGCGAAGCGTGGTAAACAGAAACGCGACCATGTCCGTGATTCGCAGCTTCGACTGTCCGGAGGCCCGCTTCCTGAAAGTTATCGGAACCTCGGTTATCCGCATATGCATGCGTTCCGCAAGCCACGTCATCTCCAGCTGGAAGTCATAGCCTTCGGCCTCTACACGGCCGAGCAGCCTGCGCAGCGCCGGCGCCTTGTACGCGCGGAAGCCCGATGTCGCGTCGTTGGTGCGCACGCCCGCGATTCGCTTGGCTAGAAAGTTTGCTATGAACGACACTGCTTTCCTATGTCCGCTCCATTCGGAGTTCTTTCCGCCTTCTACGCGCCTCGAACCGATTGCCACGTCGCATCCGGATGCAACGGCTTCGAGCAGCCGCGGCACTGCCTCCGAGTCGTGGCTAAGGTCGGCGTCCATCTGCACGACAGCCTGGGGCCTGCGCGCCAACGCCTCGCGGAAGCCGCATGCGTACGCGGAGCCCAAGCCTGCCTTATGCCCGCGCTCAATCAGCTCGACCGGATAGCTCTTCGCAAGCCGCCTGACCTCGTCGGCCGTTCCGTCTCTGGAGCCGTCGTCGACAACCAGGATGCTGGCGCGCGCATTGCTGCGCTTCAACGCCCTCGCCAGCCGCGGGACCAGCACGGCCACGTTGCGCCTCTCGTTGTACGTCGGGACGACCACTACAGCCTTCATAGAACCGCCAGCGAAGTTATAAAAATAATATCAAAGGGAGCCAATTAATACTTGGGCTGGATGTATGGCAGTGTCGCTTGACAGGAAGAAGGCCGCGTGGTTGGCGCTGTTAGCAGTCGCTGCGTCGGCCGCATATGTAATGTATACGCTCGGCTACTTCGACTGGTGGCTCGGCGAGTTCGCGAGCGGCGCCGGCAAGTTCAACCCTGCGATGTGCGACCGCGCCGGCATACGCATCGAGTCCGTCGGGTGCGCCAACGGCGTCGTGCGCGTCGCGCTTTCGAACACGGGTGGCGTGCCGCTAGGCGGCAGCTTCGTGGCTGACGTATCGAACTCGGCCGAAATACGGCAGACGTTCGCCGCGAACAGGACGGAGTTCCCGATAAGGCCGGGGCAGGAAGGGACGCTCGTCTTTTCCGTCGAAGGCTTCCAAGGCGTCGTGTCGAAGGTCGCGGTGACGTTCCAGCCGTGCGTTGGCGTGACCGCCGAGAAGGGAGGATTGTCGGCTGGGTGCTGAACGTCCGGCGGATGGAACGCCAAATGGCCGGATTCCAACCCGTCCGGCAAAGACGGCGCAGACGCAGGGAGCCGTCTGGATTGCACACCATAATTACGAAAAATCGAAATACATTACGAAAAATCGAAATATTTAAATAGCAGGAATCCGTAGTGTTCCGTATGTTGGAAGATGTGATGAACACGGATGTGAAGGCAAGGATAATGAAATTCATATCCAAGTTCCCGGAAGGCGAGTTCCAAGCCGCGGACATAGCAAGGAAGTCCGGCCTCTCCATCTCAAGGACGAGCGAGTGCCTGAAGGATTTGGCTGGAAAGGGCGTGCTCCAATCGAGAAAAATCGGGAAAGGCTACCTGTTCAAGGCAAACAGGTCCAACTATCTGACGAAGATAATTTTAGACGCCTTCTCCAAAGAAGAAAAGTTCGTTGATATGATCGCCAAGGACTTTGTTTCTCGGACAAAAAAATTGGGCAGAATAAAAAGCATTGTGCTGTTTGGATCTTCCCTGAAGGAATTGGGATTCGGCAGCGACATCGATTTTCTGGTAGTCTCCGAAGACAAGATAGAAAGTAGCGTAATTTCCGGGATTTCTGCGGAATTGACTGGGAAGTACGGATTTTTAATTTCTCCCGTGTCGATGACAACCGGCGAGCTGAGGAGAAAGAGAAACGAGGGGTTCGTGCTGGGCGTGGCCGCCAGCTCCAAGGTCGTTTTCGGAAAAAAACTGGAGGATTTGATTTATGGCTAGGGAAGTCGGAAAGGGCGAGGCCGAAAGGTTTTTGGGAAAGGCGGAAAGTTTCTACGCGTCCGCACAGGAGGATCTAGAAAAGGGCAGATTCGACGTAGCCGCGTTCAACGCGAGCCAAGCTATAATTCTTGCTAATGACGCCTTATGCATAGCTTTCTTAGGAAAGAGGCCAAGCAAAGACCACCGTGAGGCAATCCAACTGCATGTACAAGCGTCGGCCGGAAAAGAAAATAAAAAAGAAGTGATAAGCGACGCTTTAAAAATGAGAGGCGAGTTTGGTTATACGGAAGTTAAGGCAAGTGAGAAGGAGGCCAGCTTGCTTTTGGTTAAAGCCAGAAGATTCATAGACTGGATAATGGATAGGACAGTGTGAGGAGGTTATACATTTTTAACCGGGCCCTTGTTTTTCCACTTCCTCTTCCGCCACTCGTCCAGATGCGCATCCGCAGGTGACGACAATGTAAAGCTCAGTTTGCACGTGTAAACTTTATATACCAAGTGGAAACAAAAGTTTATAGGGGCATTGGCATGAGACGGATGGGCAAGGACATCTTCGTGCAGACCAGCATGCAGAAGGTGGCCGAGCGGATTTTCAAAAACCCAACAGTCGGACTGACCGTGAGGGAGCTCGGGCGCAAGATAGGCGTGTCACACACGAGGGTCATATTTGTTGTAAAGAACCTGGAGAAATCCGGCCTTGTCAGGATAGTCAAGGAGCGGACGCAAAAGAAGATATTCGCGAACATGGAAGACGAGCGTTTCAGGGCGCTGAAGAGGGCGTATAACCTCTATTCGCTGGCGGGGTTGGCCGGGTTCCTCGCAAGGCGCACGAGCCCGGATGCGATAGCGGTGTACGGCAGCTACTCGAAGGGCGAGGACACGGAAGGCTCGGACATAGACATCTTCATACCGAAAACGATGCCTAAGGACGTCTATCTGGAGCTCGCGAAGTTCGAAAGAACCCTAGAGAGGAAGATACACGTGCTGGCCGAACCGTGGAAGGACGTCCCGCGCGACCTGAGGGCGAGCATACTGAACGGCATAGTGCTGTACGGTGTTCTGGAATGTTAGAATTTTCATATTATCTGCAGACGGGGCAGGCGAAGAGGAACGCGAGCAAATATTACGGCGCCGACGTGCGGAAGGACGACGCGGAATCGGAGCTGAAATTCCTTTCGGAGATATTCGGCTCGCTGAATGCCGTGCTGAAGAAAAAAATCGGGTGACAGCCTGATGAAAGAAGGTACACGAAACGACGCGACAGTCGCAACCTTCGCGGCCTTGCTCGTCGCGATTGCGTTCTTCGCTTCCATCCCGATTCGTGCGGAAGCGCTCTCCTGCGCAGTGCGCAACGGCGTGTGCAACGCCGGCGAGAACCTGCTGTTCTCGATGAGCAGGCAGGACAACGCGCACGCCGGCGCGTCTGACTACTACCAGTATTCGGTGTGCTGCGACGAGGCGAACGCCTCGGTGCAGGCGAGCTGCGGATCGAGCTCGGCGGAGGCGCTCTCGTTCTTCCGCCAGAACAACACGCACGTGGCCGAGGCGGGATACTACTCGAACAGGCTGTGCGTGAGCTACGGCGCTGTCAACCCGCTGGAATGCTCGCTGAAGGCGTCATGCAACGCCACCGAGACGTGCGTCGTGTCGCTCCATGGCACGGGGAACTCGCACGCGGCATCGTGCGGCTACTATGACAACCAGCTGTGCTGCTCGAAGATACCCGACCTCTTCGTGAACAGCACCTCCATAACGCCGAACGTGACGCTGCCAGTGTTCGGCACTCCGGTGCTTATGAACAACACCGTGTGGAACATAGGCGACAGCGCCGCGTACGCGGCGAACGTGTCGTGCTACGCGAACGGCACGTACTTCGGGTCGAGCGTCATAAGCTCCATCCCGGCCGACGCCTCGAAGCAGACGCCGCGCTATGCGAACTGCAACTGGACGACCAGCTGCAGCAACAACATCTCGATCATCGCGGACCCGGCCGGCGCTATACGCGAGCTGAACGAGAGCAACAACTTCGCCTGGTCCGTGAAACCGATAACGGAGAAACTGACCGTGGCGATAGACTCTCCGGCAAACGGCCAGAGCTTCTACCGCGGCAACGATGTCAGCCTGCAATCGACGGTGACGGCGTCGTGCAACCTGCCCGCATACACTGTAACGTGGTACAACCAGAGCACGCTCATAGACACCGGCGAGGACATAACCTGGACGGTTCCGCTGGCCGATGCGCTTCTCGGGACGAAGACTATCAATGCGACAGCCACGGCTGCCGGCTATTCGAACGGCACGGCGAATGTGAACATAACCATTCTCAACAACCCGCCGACCACCGGCGCACCCGCGTACAACGTGACGCCCGCGGAGATACAGCGCGGCAACGGCATAGAAATAAGCTGCACGGTCAGCGACGTGGAGGACGCGGCCTCGGCGCTGACGGTGAACGTTTCGATAAAGGACCCGAACGGCGTCTGGAGCAACGTGACCACAACTAGCCGCGTCGGAAGCACGTACTACAGGGACTACCAGGCCACGCAAGCCAGCGCGCTGGGCACTTATACGGCGGCGTGCACGGTCGTGGACACGGACACGGGCAAGGCGGAGACCACGTCCACGTTCCTCGTGTGGCAGAACGGGACCGTGACTGTGAACCTTAACGCGACATCGGTCAGGTACGGCGCGGCGATAAACGTTTCAGGCAGCGCGGCGTATTTGGATACGGGTGCGATAACGCTGTCGGACGTCAGCGTGTCGATACTCGGCGAGCAGAAGTGCACGGACACGACCGATGCCGCAGGCGGCTACACGTGCGTGTTCAGCGCGCCGAACCAGGTGGGCACGTTCGCGGTCAACGTGCAGGTCACTGACAAGGACACGGGCAAGCCGATTACCAACAGTACGGCGCTCACGGTAAGCGTGTCGTACGGCGAGCCGGCCACGGCGGAGCAGGCGGCGCAGAACGTCGGATGCTACGAGGTCCCGTCGCTCGTGCAGAACGCCGACGGGTCGATAACCAAGTCAACGGTGAGGATATGCGTATGGAAGTAGATGCAAGGATGGTTGTGTTTGCCGTAGCTGCTGCGCTCGCCGTAGCCCAGCTTTCAGCAACGGTTTCCGCAGACTTTTCAACGCCGCCGCTGCTTTACGCTCCCATACCGCAGAACAACAGCTACGTGCCCGGCGGCAACAGGGATTTCTACGTGGGCGTCAGGGCCTCGGATTTTGATGCGGCGAAGGCCGCGCTCTACATAAAGTCCATAGAGGCCTCCCAGTGGGACAAATACACGATGGCGTGCACGCCGATAAACGCCGCGGACTGGAACTGCACGACGACGGTTTCGCTCAACATAGTCGGCTCGGACACCAAGGAGACGTACTACTTCGAGGCGAACGACACCGTTGACAACACAGGCACGCTTGGCAACCGCTCGTACCCGCTGGTGTTCACGGTGGACATAAACAAACCTGTTTTCGAGTTCGTGAACCCGCCCAACAACACTTGGGTTGCGGGCGTGGAGTCGGTGACGTTCAAGGTGACGGATGCCTCGTCCGGTGTCGACAACGCGAGCGTGGCATATTCCACGGACAATTCGTCGTGGACGCCAATGACAACGCTCGACAACCTCAGCTACAACGCGAGCTGGTCCACACTCGCGATAGCGAACAACCAGTCGTTGCTGCTGCATGCAAAGGCGTCGGACAGGATAGGCAACACCGGATACGCGTGGATTAACGTCACGGTAGACAACGAGTATCCGACCGTGCACATCCTGAAGCCGTCGGCCGGCCAGAAGCTCAGCGGCGTGGCGAAGTTCGAGATAAACGCGACCGACGCTTACTCGAAAATAAAGGCAAACGCGGGGTCGATGTCCATAGGCACGTACCAGAGGCTTATGAACTGCGTCGCGATGACCGGCGGCTACGCATGCGACGTCTACTTCGACACAAATCTGCTGTCTGATGGAGTTTACACAGTGTCGTTCAACGTCTCGGATTATGCGGACAACTCCGTTGCGCCGTCCGTGCAAGTCACGACGTACAACAAGGAGACGTACGTGTCGATAGTGGCGCCGAGCAGCGGTTCCTACCTGAGAGGCTCGGTTGTCGTGAACGCCTCGGTCGCGAACCCGACGGACAAAATCACGGGCGTGCAGCTGAGAGTGACCGGGCCGACGGGCTCGGGCTACAGCAGCACAAACGCCATGTCGTGCACCCCGGCGTTCACGGCCTGCCAGATGGCGGTAGACACCACGCAGCTCTCCGACGGCCAGTACACGCTTTTCGTGAACGCGACCAACACCGCAGACAAGATGATAAACGGCTCAGTGCCCGTGACCGTGGACAACACGCTCCCGCTGCTGGCCATAGACAGCCCGGCATCCGTTGCCGTGATTGGCACGATATACCCGAAGGTAGTCGTGACTGACGACTACGGCGTCGCGGACGGTTCCGTGTCTTTCAGCTTGTCGAGCTACTCGTACGTGATGACGTGTTCCATACATGTTGCGGGCAAGAAGTACGTGTGCGGCGGGAACTTTGACACGCGCGTCATAACGGACGAATACTACAAATTGATGTTCTACGCAAGCGACCTTGCAGGCAATACGAACACTGCGTCGATGACTCTGCTGGTCGACAACGTCGTGGGCGTCGGGCCGTCGCCGAACGAGACAACGACCACGACAGCCCCCGCCGCGGCCGGCACTACAACTACGACGCAAAGCCAGGGGCAGCCGACCACGCCGACAACGGCACCGGTCCCGATCTTGCAGAGCTGGATTGAAAACCCAAACAATCCGGTGTCGGTGCTGGTGTGGAACGCGCAGAAAGCGTTCGACAGCACGTTCAACACGTGGCCGCTCAAGGCGTTCGCCATAAGCATGATAGTTTTCCTGGTCGTGCTGGCGGTGTTCAGGACGTCGCAGGTCAGGAAGGTTTTCGAGAAGAAAGACGCCGGCATGCAGGCGGACGATGCCGGGAGGCAGATGAAGGATGAGCTACGTTGACATGGCGGTCGGGTTGGGGTTCTTCCTCTTCTTCCTGGCCATGGTGCTGATGCTGTCCATACAGCACTTCGTCGAAGTGCCTGCCGCAACGCAGGTGCAGGAGTACCGCGACGCGGCTGTCAGGCTGCTGAACCAGTTCTTCGGCACGAGCGGGGCTCCGTCGGACTGGGAGGCCACCGGCGAGCCACCGTCCAAGCTCGGGCTGATAAGCACGATATACAAGATACCGATTACAGTGGAGGAGCTGGCCAACACCACGCGCGCCAACGAGCCGGTCATAGCCAGGCTCGCGCTCGACGACGCATGCTCTAGTATAGCGTGGAACACGACGATACGCCTGTACAACGCCGACCTGAACGCGACGCCCTACGAGCTCGTGAACCAGGTCCCGTGCTCGGGCAGCCTGGTCAACGAGTCGTACGTGCGCTTCAACGCGAACGTCTCCGCTGGCGAGAAGAAGATGTACTATCTGTTCTACACGAACGACAGCGGCGTGACCGCGCCAAGCTACAGCATCTCATACAGCGGCCCTGCTTGGCAGCCAGCGAGCGGCGACGCATGGACGGAAGGCGCGACGTCGTGGGCGGCGTACGGAGGCACCGGCGGAATCGTGGCGGCTGACTCGAGCGTGCGCCTAGTAGGCACCTCGAGCCTGTCCATCAGCGGCGCGTTCGACGCCACGAAGATCGGCGCGCAGTACAACCCTTCGGGCACGTTCAGCGGCGTTTCCGACGGGATGTACATCGATGCATGGTTGTACGTCAACGACACGAGCGGCGTGTCGGCCGTGACCGTGCTTCTGAACGACGGCTCGACGAGCGTTACGTATGCGCTGCCCGCTTCCAGCCTCGACAGCGGCCAGTGGTACCACTTCAGCCGCAACCTGACGTCCTCGCAGTGGGAGGGCTGGTCCGGGTTCAACTCCGCGGCCATCGACTACGCGGCATTCTACATGGCCAACTCCACCGCGGGCATAGCGCGAAGCCTGAAGGTCGACGGCCTGCACTTCGGTCCGAGGCCGCTCGAGGCGACGGTATTCCCGGTGGAAAGCGAGCTCGCGGTGTCGAGGAGCAAGGTCGACGCGCTGAACAACATGTCCTACGACGAGCTGCGCGCCGTGCTGGGAGAGGACTACCGGTTCAGGGTGGAGATAAAGTAGCCGCACGCGTCCTTGCGTGGCCACGGTTATAAGCATTTGTTATTTTGTGGTCACCTAAACAAGTACTTCGATATCTCAGAACACGATACGGTTATTTTAACTTTAACTGGCACGGGCCGCAAATAGGATATAGGTTCTCATGTCGCCGCTCTTGCGCTGCTCGAAGGGTTCGCTGTACATGCTCGAGGCCGCGCTGGCGGTGATAATGATGGTCACAGCGCTCGCGTTCGTGCTCAGCCGTCCGCAGACCAGCACGGACCTGAGCAAGGTCAACTACAAGCTCACGGTGTACAACGCGCTGAAGATCTCGGACGACGTGGGCGACCTTAGGAAGAACGCCGTGGAGAACGACGCGGCCGCGATCAAGGCGGATCTGCAGGCGTACATACCCAGCACCCTGGGGTTCGACGTGGCCATATACAACTCGACGACGAACACCACCGCCGTGCCCGTGCCCTCCGCAAGCTATGACAGCGTGATAACCGTCGGCTACCTTATCGCGGGATGGTCCGGCAGCTACAGCCCGCGCGAGGTGCGCGCGTTCGTGTGGGGGTTCGACTGACGTGATGCACATGGGCAGCAAGGGCCAGATGTTCCTGATAGCGGCCGTCGTAATAGTGGCAGCGATAGTCGTACTCGGCTTCAACATGACGTCGTCCAGCGCCACGAAGGAGGCCGAGGCGATGAAGGCCACGTTCGAGACGGACATGTTCGGCAACGTGCTGAACGAATTCAACGCCACGATGGACGTGTCGGCGAACGCGCCGGAGAACGTGACGTCGAACATCGTCGACTTCTCCAGCTTCGCGCAGGCGAACCTAGCCGGCCGCTCGATGACGCTGAAGCTGCTGTTCGTCGGCACCGTCGCGAACAAGACGCTGCAGACGCTGAACGTCACGGTGCTGGACATGCTCGGCTACGCCGTCAACGCATCCCTGGAGGCGAACGGCCAGACCGCCAGCAACGCGAGCGTGGCGAACAACGGCCGCTGGGACGCGTCCTTCACCATCACGTCGGGCAGCACGTACCTGATGAACATCACGTACAACGCCGCCGGCGCCAGCGGCACGACCGAGACTATAGCCGTCCAGACGAAGAAGAACAAGGACACGTACACGGGCTTCTTCTACGTGATAATGTCAGGCTCGAGCTCGAACCACGTGAGCAAGTACCAGAAGTACATCATGCTGAAGTAGCCGCGCAGGCCCGCGCCGCGGCTAAACGTTTTTACTGGCGGAACCGAATCTAATTACATGGAAGGCATCGCGTCGAACCGCAAGGCCGTCAGCCCGTTCATAGAGATGGTCTTCACAATACTGTTCGGCGTGACGATGCTCGCGATAATACTGAACACCGTGAACCCGCTGTTCAGCCGCGCTACCGACACGTCGGCCGTCAACGACGCGTTCCAGAACCTCGAGCTGCTGAGGAGCGCGGTCGAGTCCGTGGCGTCGGAGGCGCAGGGCTCGACGCGCACGGTGCCGTTGTCGGTGTCTGGCGGCACGTACCGCGCTGATGCGACGTACGACTGGCTGTACTTCGAATACAATCCACAGGAAGCGCTGCAGCTGTTCGGCCAGCGCGGCAACGTGCTCGTGCGCCAGGGCCTGCAGTTTGCGGACTGGTTCGACTCGTACGCCACAGGCTCGGAGTCGTCCGCTGGATGGACGAACACGTCAGGCACATGGAGCTTCATGGATTACAAGTACCTTGGCACGAACGGCACGTCCTACCACAACGTGTCCGGTCCGCTGACGAACTGGAAGTTCAGCGCGAGCATCAGCAACGTCTCGGGCGCAACAGGCGGTCAGGTGTTCGCTCTGCCCACGAATCCGGAGAGCTTGGTCGGTTTCTGGTCGTTCGACGAATACACTGGAACCAATGCGTACGACTATTCTGGAAACAATAATACTGGCACGCTCACGAACATGAACACCACCGGCAACGCCACGAGCGGCTGGAACTCCACGGACTGCAGGTTCGGAAACTGCCTGAAGTTCGACGGGAAGAACGATTACGTAAACGCGACCAACAGCCCAAGTTTGCAAGTGACCGGCGGTTTGACGATCTCGATGTGGATCTATGTCAACTCCCTGTCCAGTAACATGGTTCCGCTGGACAAGCACTGGGCCGGGGAATACTTCCTTAAAATCATGACGGACGGCCGTCTGGATTTTGCGCACGGGGCGCCGGGGAACCAGGAAGAGCTGGCAATCCTGCCTGTAGGAAGCGTAACAGCCGGCTCGTGGCTCAACATAGTGGCTGTAAGGAGCACGTCCGCAACCACGTTAACAGGGTATAAAAACGGGGTTGCGAGCGCCCCGGTGACTTATGCGAAAACGCCGTCCGTATCGACACAGAACGTAATCATCGGAATGGAAGACGGCTTGTACAACCCGTTCAACGGCACCATCGACGAGGTCATGATTTTCAACCGCTCGCTCAGCGCGGACGAAGTCGCGGCGTTGTACGAAACAAGCGCGAAGAAGCTGTCCGGCGCAGGCGGAACGCAGAGCATAATCATGAAGACGCCGAACCCGGCGATAGTGCTGGCGAACCCGGCGGGTCAGACTAGGTTCGACAACATCGAGGCCACGGACGGCACGAACAGGCTGACGTTCGTCGTGCCCTTCTCGGATGCCGACATCAACGGAACGATGCGTGCGGGCAAGGGCGACCACACTATCGAAGTGCGCAACATGGGCGTCAACGCAGCGAGCGGCCGGCCGGTGGTGCAGCTGACGGCGTCGTGAGATAATTTTAACGGACGACAAATAGATTATATGCCCGTACGCAAGGCCGTAAGCTCGATGATAGCATACGTGCTAATCACGCTGGTCGCGACCACCGCGCTGATAATAACGCTGACGGCGCTGAAGCCGGCCTTCGACAACGCGAAGAGCACGTCGACTCTCTCGGACGCGTTCCAGAACCTGAACACGCTCGACTCCGCGATAAGGACCATCGCGTCCGAGTCGCAAGGCTCGAAGCGCACGGTCCCGCTGTCAGTGCCGGACGGCACGTACGTCATAAACACCACGAACGACTGGCTGTACTTCCAATACAATCCAGAGGAGAACTTGGCGCTCGGCGGGACGAAGGGCAACGTGCACGTGGAACAGGGACTGGAATTCGCCGACTACTTCAACTCGTACGCCTCGGGATCTGTAGCTTCGCCTGCGTGGACCAACACTTCCGGGCAGTGGGCGGTTTCCGATTCGAGCTATCTCGGCCAGAACGGGCTGGCATACCACAGCATCTCCACGCTCGAGAACTGGAAGTTCAGCGCGACGATAACGAACGTCAGCGGGCTCGCGGCTGGGGAGGTGTTCGCGCTGCCCACGGATCTGGCGAGCTTGGCGCTCTACTGGACCTTTGACGAAGCGTCGGGCACCAAGACGTACGACTACTCTGACAAGAGCAACAACGGGACGCTCAACCACTTCACGTCCGGCGCGCTGGACGGATGGACGTCCGGAAGCGACTGCGCCTACGGCGGCTGCGTCAAGTCGAACCGCACGCAGCACGTGACCAGCGCGAGGACGCTGGGCTTCGCGAAGAACCAGTCCATGGCGATAAGCTTCTGGGCCAGGAGCGACAGGCCGGACAACAACAACAGCGCCGACTTCCCGGTCACGCTGCTGACGAACGGCATAGGCCTGAAGAAGTACCAGACCACTAACCAGAAGCAGTATTACTTCTACATCTACAACATGTCAGGCATGAACAACGGCACCTCGGTTAACGTCAACGCCGGCGAGGAACACACGCTCAACCACTGGGTGATACAGTACGACGACGCCACGAAGACGAGCCAGGTGTACGTGAACACGCGTTTGATCAGGAACGCCAACACGGTCGGGTTCAACGGCGTGACCGCGATGTCCTTCGAGACTCCGACTGCCACGTGGAACGGCACCGTCGACGAGGTCATGATATTCAACCGCTCGCTGACGAGCGATGAAGTCACGGCGCTGTACGAGACCACGACGAAGAAGCTGAATGCCACGGGCGTGCAGTCGGTCACGACGCGTACGAACGTCAGCATCGTGCTCTCGAGCCCGGCAGGCCAGACAAGGTTCGACGACGTCACGGTCACAAGCGGCGGGAACGACATAACGATGATCGTGCCGTACGATGGCATAGACATCAACGGCACGCTGCGCGTGGGCAAAGGCCAGCACCGGATAGAGATACTGAACATGGGCGTGAACGCCACATCGAACAGGCAGGTCGTGCAGGTCAGGGCCGCGTGAGCCGCGGCCGTCACGGATACTTTTTATCGGACGCAGAATTAATTATATGCAGCTTGGCAGGAAGGCCGTCAGCCCGCTCATAGCGACCGTGCTCGTGACGCTGTTCGGCGTGATTACGCTCGGCATCGCGCTCGGCGTGGTCAACCCGACGTTCAGGCGCGCGCAGGACACGTCCGCGGTGAACGACCAGTTCGCCACGCTCGAGACGCTGAACGCCGCCGTCAAGGAAGTGGCGTCCGAACCCGACGGCTCGAGGCGCGTTGTGCCGATAACGGTCACGGCAGGCACGCTGCGCGTGAACAGCACGTACGACTGGCTGTACTTCGAGTACGAACCGCTCGAGACGCTCGGCATATCCGGCACGAAGGGCGACATACGCATAGACCAGGGGTTGGAGTTCGTCGATTATTTCAGCTCGTATGCGGACGGGTCGACTGCGACCCCGGTTTGGACTAATGCTTCGGGGCAGGCCTTGGCCTCGTCCGGAGCGTACTCGATAACGAACGGCACTGCGTATCATAACATCTCCACGCTCGAGAACTGGAAGTTCAGCGCGGCGATGAGCAACGTCAGCGGCAGCACGGGCGGCCAGGTGTTCGCGCTGCCGACTAACCCAGAGAGCCTCGTCGGCTTCTGGCCGCTCGACAACCGCAGCGGCAGCGTCGCGTATGACTACTCGGGCAATCACAACAACGGCACTTTGACTAACATGAACACGATTGGGAACGCAACGAGCGGGTGGCAGGACGCTGCGAACTGCAAAGCTGGAAGGAGCTGCCTGAGGTTCGACGGGGTGAACGATTATGTGAACGCGGGCAGTTCTTACAATCTCAACATAACGGATGCGATTACCATATCTCTGTGGTTCAAGCAAAATTCCTACATCGACAGTTACTTGGTTTCAAAGGGTTCAAGTTATCGGCTTAAACTGCAGGATGGGAGCAGGCTCAGGGGGCTGATTTATATCGATGGCGCAATCAAGAACGTCTACAGCGTTACCGGATCTATACTCAATAATACATGGTATCACGCTGTCATGACATACGACAAGAACGACCCTAGCAACATAGTAAAATTGTACATAAATGGGGTAAACGCCACAAGTTCAGCCACCAACACCGGCGGATTGCCGATAGACACGGTTACTGCATCGATTTACATAGGGGATTTGTTGAACGGTGGATATGTTTTCAACGGCACCATCGACGAGGTAATGATTTTCAACCGTTCGCTGTCCGCGGACGAGGTCGCGGCGCTTTATGAGACGAGCGCGAAGAAGCTTTCAGGCGCTGGAGGCTCGCAGAGCATCGCCGCGAAGACGCCGAACCCGGCGATAGTGCTGGCGAACCCGGCGGGGCAGACGAGGGTCGACAACGTCGAGGTAACGCGAAGCGGAGGTAAGCTTACGCTGATGGTGCCTTATACCAACGTGGAGCTGAACGGCACGCTGCGGCTGCAGAAGGGAGAGCACCGCGTGCAGATACGGCACATGGCCACGAACGTGACCACGAACAAGCCGATAATCGAGCTTACGGCCGTGTGAGCTGGGAGCGTCATGATTTCAAGCTTTCGCTTTCAGAAGGGCCTTCATCCTTTTGTAGAATCCTTCCGCGACCTCTAGGAGTCCGGCGGCCTATGCGATCTTCGCGGGTTGCGGCATCTCCGGCGGCTTGACCCCGCGGAAGTCGAGCGGCTTGGCGCCGTCCCACATGTTCTTCACGTAGCTGTCGATCACCGCCACCAGGGAGGCGTCCTCGGACCACAGCGAGCTGAAGAAGAAGCCACTGCGCTTCTCCGGCGCATAGTCGAGCCGCAGCAGTATCTCGCGGCCGTCCGCCACCAGCATGCGCGGGTGCACGGCGGTCTCGAACACGCGCACGTCTATGCCGCTGTCCACGTACCACCTGGCCTTGTAGTAGTTCTGCTCGTTGACGCGCTCCATGCCGATCACGCGCACCTTCACGCCGCGCTTGCGGCACTTGTGCAGCGCCTCCGCCAGCGCTGCGGTGCGGGAGAAGTCGCGCGTGATTGCGTATACGTATTTGTTGCTCCTTGCCATCATCTCCGCCGCCTTGTTGAAGAACTCCTTGAATTTTTCGCCCTTCACAGTCCACACGCCGCCGACGACCTCCGCCGGCTTCGTTGGCTTCAGGAACTCGCCTATGCCCTCGACCTTGCCCTTCAGCGCGTCGAGCTCGTGCGTGCGCTCATCCAGGAGGTTGCGAAGCGCCACGTCCGGCTGCGCGGCCCTGAACTCCTTCGGCCGGCCGTCGAACATCTCGACCAGCTGCTTGTTCATCAGCTGGTCCAGGACTTCGTATATCTTCGACTGCGGGACGTTGGACTCGCGCGCGACCGTGCCAGCCTTCGACGGGCCGAGGAAGACGAGCGATGCATATGCCTTCGACTCGTACTCGCTCAGGCCGCAGCTAGTGAGCGTTCGCAGTATCTCTTCGCGGTTCATCGTTCCGTCGCTCCCGGCGCCTTCCATGGCGTCGTCCCCGATGTCCTCGAGGCTCTGGGAGACGCGCAGCCGCAGCCTCTCGTTCAGGAAGTAGCGGCCGGTCTCCCTATGAATTATTTCCTGTCGGCCGTTTCTTATAAGCGTACCCATATTCGACCGCCCCGGCGCCGCCTACGCCTGTCCGTCGTCCTTCCGCCCGCTGCCATCCACAATCTCGAGCCAGCCGGGTATGCGCCACACGATCTCCTTCAGTATCTTCGGCGCAACGTGCAGCTCCTCGAGCGCTATCCACCTGTCCCCCTGCTTCTCCTGGCGCTGGAACGTGACGCTCGTCTTCCACAGCGTCCACTTTATGCCGCGTCCCTGTCCGAGCGAGAACCATCCGTGCGAGACGGGGCCTTCGGGCTTCGGGTAGGCGCTTGCGTCGTTGTTCTCCGTGTTTCCGTTCATCCCCACACCTCCGTTGTTTTTTTCAATCGCGCTTGCCGCGCAGAACCGAACCGAAAAAAGACGAGACGTAGCCGAGCACCCTGTCCGTGACCAACGTGCCTCCGACGTAGCCGATGAAAGCGCCTGCGGCCGTGACGTACGCTGACGTCGCCAGCACGTTCCCGACCGCCACGCCCGTGTGGTACATCGCCTCCTGCCACGAGCCTTTCGCGATGTCGCCGGCGATCATCGGACCGTCGACGAGCAGCTCGTCCGCGATGCCTTTCAGCAGCCCGCCAGTGCCCCCGACGGCCGAACCTACGCCAGCCATGTAGAAACCGACGTGCATGGACGGACTTGTAAAGTAACCCCTCGTGCGTTCTACGACGCCACGTTTGCCTTCTTCCATGATCGTTGTTTGGAAAAGCGCGGTTGATTACGCTATACAACCTTCGAAAGTGGGCGCGGCTGCGTTTTTCACCACCATGAGTGGTGGCTGTCCGATAAATACGGGGCGTGAGAAACTATGCTCCATGGCCGGGCCGAAAGTCGTGTCCGTTGTAGTGGTCGCAGTCAAGAACAAAGGCCGCGTGCTGCTGCTCGGGCCGGACGCAAGCGGCGCGTGGCGCTTCCCTTCCGAGGAGTTCGACGGGGAAATCAACGGCAACATGGACTCCACGATAAGGCGCGCGCTTGGGAAAATGTTTCCTGGCATATCGAGGACGAAATGCATAGGCAGCTTCGTGGCGAAGCGCGGCGACGTGGTCGAGGCCGTGTACAACTTCTCCGCGGACGCGCGCGGCCGCGAAGTGCCAGAGCCGCACATGTGGGTCGCGCCCGATGAGATGGAAGGCATGGAGCTGGATTTCCGCACGGCCGCTCTGCTGAAAGAGCGCAGCTTGGATAAATAATACCGCCGCCGAAATAATTAATATGGAAGTCGTAAAATCTGCTTGGATTCTGTTTTTCATCTTCGTTTTTTGTCTTCTTTTTACCCTGCCCGACCAAGTTTTCGCGAGCACGGTCGGGACAAGCACTGCAGCTTCGGCAACGCAGTATTCTCTCCAGCGCAAGAGCTTCTATGCCAACGGAAGGTTCTGGGTCTTCTACAGCGATGGCACGAACATGGTTTACAGGACAAGCACGGACGGTCTGGCATGGACAGCCGCAACGGCTGTTAGGGGTTCTGGTGTTGGTTATTTCTTCTCAATCTGGTTTGACGGAACGTACCTACACTATGCATACGTTCCTGAAACAGAAGGTGGTGCTATTATGTATAGAAGAGGCACGCCAAACTCGGACGGAGCTATAACATGGTCTGCAGCTGAACAAACTGTTTACACACCAACTTCGCCCAATAGAGTTTTTCGTCCAACTGTATCTGTTGATTCGAGTGGATATCCAGTTATAGGCTATTTTGAAGATGGTGGGGGTTATTTTTATCCATGGGTAACAAAATCGTCAGTGAATACCGGAACCTGGACTACGCAATTCCGAATCCAACTCTCGGCAACCTCGGCTTATTGGGCTGTTCTTGTGGTTCCCTTAACAAGCAACAGAGTATACGCGATTTATAGCCAGGGCCTAAGTTCGACAGTTAAAGGCAAGTTGTGGGATGGCGCCGCTTGGGGATCGGAAGAATCGGTTTCAACAAGCACTACTTACAGCGTTGATTACCTCTCAGCGGTAGCCGAAGGAGACGATGTCCATCTAGTTTTCCTCAAGGCATCATCTTACGACATCATTTACCGAAAACGCACCTACGGTACCGGCTGGGGAACTGAGGCAACTATTCAGTCCACCACAACATCTACCTCCACGCCTGCCATAAGCGTTGATACGGCAACCAATAACCTCTACGTCTTCTGGGCCGGCTCCCCCACTGCGAACCACATCTACTACAAGAAACGCATTGGTGTAACGTGGGACGCCACTCCTACGGACTGGATAACCGAAACCGCTTTGACAAGCAATGACAGGCTCACCTCTTTCTCCGGGGCTTATGGCAGTAACATAGGCTTAGCCTACATGAGCGGGACGGTTTCGCCTTACTCGGTTAAGTTCGGGTATTTGAGCACGACCATACCACCGGGGTTGGTAGGTTATTGGAAGTTCGACGAGGGCTCAGGCGCTACGGCAAAGGACAGCACGGGGTACAAGAATGACGGTACAATTTATGCGAGGCGTGAAAACCTGATTAAGTATTCTCAGGACTATAGTAATGCTGTTTGGAGTGGCTATTGCGGCTCAAAAACAAACATAGTTGCAGATACAACCGATGTCGCTGCCCCAGATGGTACGTATACGGCTGAGAAATGGACTTTGCCCGGTACCATTTCTTGCGGAGCCAGTACTTCATGGGGTGTCTTTCAAACTGCACCCGGCGGATTAACTTCTGGTCAAACTTATACTGTAAGTGTTTGGGCACGTGGCGCTTCTGGAGGGGAGTCGTTCAGACTAGCCATAAATGATGTTCACACTTGTTCTTTCACTCTTACCACTGGCTGGAAGAGATATTCGTGTACGAAGACTATAACTGATACTAGCAGAGGGTTACAGTTCGTTGGTACCACGGCAAACGCAGTTTACTATGTTTGGGGCGCACAATTGGAAAAACAGAGTAATGCTGGGCTATACACGACGACAACAGGCACAACAGTTAACGATGGCACGATTGCTTATGCGGGACAGTTTCCCTCACCTTGGACTACTGATTGCAACTATGGATATGGAAGCTGTTTGCAGTTCGACGCAGTCGACGATTATGTGGACATACAACAGATGATTTACGACGGCTCGCTGCCGGTCACGTTCTCCGCGTGGATAAAGCCGATAAACTCGACACTCGACGGGACGGCAAACGTACACAAGATAGTCGACCAAGACAGCTCATACGGCAACGGCCTTTACATCGCTTACAATCTCAATCCGAACAGGATACTTTTCCTTCACGACCAAGGCTCATGTACCTCCACATGGACACCGTCGTCCGTGGCAGAACTCGAACAGTGGCACTACGTAGTCGGGACGTGGAACGGGACCAACCAGTCGCTCTGGGTGGACGGGGTTATGAAAGCTAGCATGACCTGTACTGGCATACAGTTCGATAACGTGAGCGTCAAAATCGGCGGAGGCGCTTCTGGCAGGTACTTCAACGGCACGATAGACGAAGTAAAAATCTACAACAGGGCTTTGAGCGCAGCTGAAATCCTAAGCGAATACCAAAGCGCTACCCCGACCACGACAACAACCACGACAACAACCACGATACCGCCGTCCATAGGCTTCGCATCGTTTTCGTTCTCTACAAAAACCAACCAGCTAAACGTGAACTGGTTCACGGAATATTCGGGCGGCACTTCTGTGAGCGTGGTGTGCAGGCTGAACGGTGTCCAGAACTGCCTGCCATATCCGTACACGGACCCGCCGGGCGGCGGCAGTTGCACGATAGCAAGTCCCTCGTACGACACCACGCCCGACCCTTCGGGCCTGCCGAGGACGGTTGCGAACCAGCTCAACTGCACGGCGTACGACACAGGAACTCCGGCGGTCAAATATGAGAAGCTGGTGTATTTTTATCCGCGCGCGATCGAGGTCAGCCTGCCTACGAGCATGAGTCTCGTCGTGGGCGAGGAGCAGGACCTGCTGATAACGGTCAAGAACAACGGAACACTCTCGGACAGCTACGGCATAAGCGTCACGCCCACAACCCTGAACCTCCTCACGGTCGCCGACGGCTCTCAAATCACCCAGGTCCTTGGGACGAACGACGTCCAGCAGGCGCATGTTGGACTGACGCTCCTAGCCACGGGCCAGCCAGCGACCGCGAACGTGGTCGTGTCCTCCGGCTCGCAGGCCGCGATACACTTCGACATGCCAGTCTCGGTTAAAGGCACGGAGAAGAGCCTGCCGGAGTTCGGCGCCGCAGGGATTATGCAGATAATAGCGGCCGCTGCGTTGCTAGCAATCTTTTTATTTTAGCTAGCTGCAATTTTATAACGGCGCAAGGAGGGTCCATAGTCTATCGGCTAGGACGCCACCCTCACACGGTGGAGAGTCCGGTTCGACTCCGGGTGGACCCATTCCAGTAAGCATAATTTCAAGAAAAACGCGCATCCCCTAGCTCGTCGCGTTGAGCTCGCATCCGGTCACGCGCGCGAACCAGTCCGTCGTCTGCATACCCGGTATGATGTACTGCCCTATCACGACGCTCGGCACCTGCGTCACGTTGGCGGATATGCACGCGTCCAGGTTCGTACCGCAGTCGAAGAGCAGCTTCTGCCCGTAGACGCCAAGCACGTTCGTCACCGGCAGCAGCGTGGACGTCTGGTTGGCCACGACAGCTATCCGCACGCCCTTGGAATCGAGGCAGTCGACGAAGGCCCGCGTCTTCCTCATCTGCGATATGGACTCGTCTACAAGAATCATGTTCTCGGTCAGCAGCCTGCCGTCCTTAGTCACGTAAACCTCGGGGTACGTCGTGCCGGACGACCCCACGGCCTTCAGCACGACCTTGTACATGCCGTTCTGCTCGGTCGTTGCCAGCACGCTTATGTCCACTCCGGGATAAACAAGCTCGTACAGGCTTTTCACGTTGGCAGCCACAGCGTCCTTCGACGGCCCGATGACGCTAGGTGGCTGTATGGTGCCAGATATGAAAAGCGCAGCCAGACCGATTGCGACGACCAGGATTGCGACGGTCGCTATGAACTGAGGTCTGAACTTCATAATGGTGCCTTGTAAGTTCCTATTTAAATTTGACTAAAATAAACTTATCTTTAAATTATTTAAAGCGCGTCAGAGGCGTTGGAATGGCGGACGACAATGTTGCGGACGAGCGGCTCGTGCAGGAGCGCATCCTGACATACAGGCAGCTTGAGGAGCGCATGGACGCGCTGGTGAAGCAGCAGGCGAGCTTCGCTTCGAAAGCTGCAGAAGTGAGTAGCACGCTCGCCGCAATCGGCGAGGTCGCGGCCGGCAGAGGCGACGCCATGGTGCCGCTGGGCACGGCAGTGTACGCAAAGGGCAGGATCGACACGGCCGCGAAGCTGCTGGTGGAAATAGGCTCGGATGTCGCGGTGGAGCGCACGCCGGCCGAGGTGCGCGCGATACTGGAGGCGCGCCGCAAGGATTTGGAGCAGGCTGTGGAAGTGCTGCAGAAGGACATACAGACGGTCGCGGGCATGTTGCAGGGCATAGAGGCCGAGATGCAGGCGATGATGCGGGCGCGCAGGCAGTAGCCCGGAAGGCGTATCTTCATGTTCGGGATGCTCAGGGACAAGCTCTCCAAGGCCGTGAAAGCGCTCTCGGACAAGTTCAAGGAAAAGGAAGAAAAGAAAGAAGAGCCGAAGCAGGAAGTACGACAGACGCCGCCAGAACAACCCGCCGAGACACCGAAATATCAGTACATCGAACCACAGGTTGAACAGAACCTGCCGGAACCATTTCCTGAAGCACCGGCGGCCGAGGAACAACCGGAACCCGCCTCGGAAGAAAAAATAGAACTCCCTAAGAACGAGCCGAAGCATGTCATTATCGAGAAAAAGGTCGAACCTGTTATCGAAAAGCCAGTCGAGAAGCCGAAGCCGGCTGAGAAAAAATCGTTCATCAAGAAGATATTCGAGAAGGCCGTCAAGACCGTCACGGAGACTCGCATCGAAGAGAAGGATATGATTCCCGTGCTGAACGACCTCGAGACGGACTTGATAGAGGCCGACGTGGCAATCGAGGTCGCAGAACGCATCAAGACGGACCTGCTGAAGGAGCTCGTAGGCAAGGAAATCAAGCGCGGCAAGGAGAACGACGAGATAGTTGCGGCGTTCAAGCGCAGCCTGTTCGGCATACTGGACGTGCCGCCAATCGATCTGGAAAGGCTGGCAGCGGAGAAGAAACCTGCGGTGCTGCTGTTCCTCGGGTTCAACGGCAGCGGGAAGACCACGTCAATCGCGAAGGTCGCGAACTTCCTGAAGGAGCGCGGACACACGGTGGTGCTGGCAGCAGCGGACTCGTGGCGCGCGGCCGCGATCGAGCAGCTAGAGGAGCACGGCTCGCGCATTGGCGTGAACGTCATCAAGCACAACTACGGTTCCGACCCCGCGGCCGTGGTGTACGATGCGATCGAACACGCGAAGGCGAAGGGCGTAGAGTACGTGCTGGCGGACTCCGCAGGCCGCGTGCACACGAACCAGAACCTGATGCAGGAGCTGCAGAAGATGGTGCGCGTGAACAAACCCGATCTGAAGATACTGATAATAGACTCGATGACTGGCAACGACGCGCTCGAGCAGGCGCGCGCTTTCGGCGCCGTGGGCGTCGATGCGGTCATCTTCACGAAGGTCGACGTGAACGAGAAGGGCGGGGCCATACTGTCCGTGACGAACGAGCTGCGCAAGCCGATACTCTTCCTGGGCGTGGGCCAGGAATACAAGGACTTCGAGAAGTTCGACGCGGAGAAATTCGTCAGCCGCGTGCTGGGTTAGGCAATCAAAGTTAAGTCCTTATCCGCGATATTCCTCTTAAGAAAAGCTATGCTCGACAATCTCGGAAAAGGACTGGGCGACCTGATACGCAGGCTGGTCTCGGGCACGAACGTCGACGCCGCGGCCGTCGAGGACGTGCTGAGCGACCTTCGTAAGATACTGCTGCAGTCCGACGTAGACACGGAGCTCGTGGACAGGCTCGTGGAGAACATACGCAAAAAGTGCCTGAAGGAGAAGACGCCAGCCGGGCTGACTCTGCGCGAGCACGTGCTGAAGACCATCTACGACGAGCTCGTGGCGCTGCTCGGCGAGAAGCCCGCGGAAGGCGACATCCTCGCGCGCAAGCGTATAATGTTCGTAGGCCTGTTCGGAAGCGGCAAGACCACGACCATAGCGAAGCTCGCGAGATACCTGAAGAAGCGTGGGAGGAAGCCTGCGCTCGTGGCGCTTGACTACCACCGCCCGGCAGCGCCGCAGCAGCTGCAGCAGCTAGGCGAGCAGCTTGGCGTGCCCGTGCACGTGAACGAGCAGCACGACCCGTACGTGGCGGTGCGCGAGGCGCTCGAGAAGTTCGTGAAGAATGACGTCATTATTTTCGACACCGCCGGCCGCAACGCGCTCGATGCGGAGCTGGCAGCGGAGCTGAAGAAGTTCGGCGAGACGATAAAGCCAGACGAAGTCATATTGGCGATTCCGGCCGACCTCGGCAAGATCGCGCGCAGGCAGGCTGACGAGTTCAACAAGCTCGTCGGCATCACGGGCGTCATCGTGACGAAGATGGACGGCACCGCAAAGGCGGGCGGAGCGCTCGCAGCGGCCGCGGCCACGGGCGCGAAGGTCAAGTTCGTCGGCAGCGGGGAGAAGCTCGACGAGTTCGAGCCGTACGACCCAACGCGCTTCGTTTCGCGCATGCTCGGGCTGGGAGACATGCAGACGCTGCTCGACAAGGCGAAGGACGCGGAGCTGAAGCCCGAGCTCGCCGAGAAGATGCTCGAAGGCAAGTTCACACTCGACGACTTCCTAGAGCAGATCGAAAGCGTTGGCAGGATGGGTTCGCTGGACAAGATCGCGGGCATGATCCCCGGGTTCGGCGCGCTGAAGCTGCCGCAGGATGCGCTCGCGAAGCAGGAGCAGCAGCTGAAGAAGTACAAGACCATCATACGCTCGCTCACGAAGGAGGAGCGCGCTGACCCGTCGCTGCTGACAGGTGGCCGCGTGAAGCGCGTGGCGGCGGGCGCGGGCGTGACGGAGGCGGACGTGCGCGACATGCTGAAGCAGTACGACCAGATAAAGAAGCTGACGCGCATGCTGGGCCGCGGGAACAAGGACATCATGAAGATGGTGAAGCAGCTCGGCGGCAGGATGCCGTTCTGATCAATCGAGCAGCCTGTTGTCCAGTGGTGGCTTTAAGCCGCGCTTGTGCAATGCGGTTGCAACAGAAGGAACGGTTCTCCCAAGCTGCTCAGCAATCCAGTGATAGTTCCTATGTCGGTTATTAGCAAGGAATTCCAACTCGTCTTCGCTCCAGTTTATTTTGTAAATTCTGTAGGAATCCAAATAGTTCAATAGTTTTTCTTGTTTTCTTTCTATGGAAAACCCTATCATTTTATGGAACAGTTCCAAGTTTCGTCTTCCACTAATATGCAAGGCATGGACGGGTTTAACCAAGGACTTCCGACCCCCGAATTCGTGGATTCCGGATGGCCTCGTGTATATGTAACTATCCTGTATGCCTATAATTTTTAACAACTCCTTGACGAGCCCGACTAGCTCCATGTCGGAATTGTAGAAGCGTATACATCTATTTGATACGTTCCCTTCGGAGTCAAACATCCCCTTCAAGAATGCGGTTATTTTGGAGTCGTCCAAGTGCCTTAGTAGTTCCTTGTCAAAAATTTTCAAAGCCTTGGCCGAAGCTACGGAGCTCTGTGTGACCCTCCAGCGATCTCCATCTTTCCAGAACCTGCAGTATGTCCCGCTCCATGCTTTCAGGGAGCAGTAAAACGCCTTTGCAAAGTCTTCGTCCACCACAGACAGATATATGCAGGCACCGCCTTCCTTTCGGAAAGAGATGCATCCGTCGCCTTCCACAACACCTAAAACGTAGCAGAAGTCATCGTCTATTTTTCCGCACAATTCGATGCGTTTTTGATTCTTCAGTTTACGCAATACGCCTTTCGCAAGTTCAAGGTTTTTTATGATGCAAATTCTAGATTTTTCAGAAAACCGTTTTGGTTTCCTACCGTAACTTATCCAACTTTTGGCTGTTGAAATATTCACGCCTGTACTTTTAGAAATGTCTTTAAACGAGACGTTGGATTTTCTCAACAAAAGAACACGTTCGTAATCTTTTAGATTGTAAATTTTCATTTTACATCTTGATATAGTAAGATTCTATAACTAATGGAATCGGCGGCCTAACTTCCGCTGAGTTCCGATAAGCTTTTAGCGGTAGCGGGAGAGTAAGTATTAATCGGTGTCGGATATGGGGCTTTTGGAAAAAATTAGGGACGTCCTTAAGAATGAGTATGTATGCGATTCCTGCTTAGGACGGCAATGCGCGGAACTGCTCAGCGGATTCTCGAACGCTGAACGTGGTCGTGTTCTGCGTGTCTACGCGGCAATGCTCATAGATGCTGGGGAGAAGTTGGATATTAACGCGTCGAACATGCATGGGTTCAAGTTCAGAAATACAAAGTTCCACGCCGAGAAACCTGGAAAATGCAGCGTGTGCCGGGGATTTTTCGATGGTCATGTAGACGAGCTGGCGGAAGCGATAGCGAAGAAGACGAAGGGCTTCGAGTTCCGCACTTTCCTGATTGGCACGGTGGTGTCGCCGGAGCTGGCGAAGGCCGAGGAGGACGCATGGCACAGCGCAGGCGTGGAGTTCGTGGAGCCGATCAAGAACGAGATCAACCGCGAAGTCGGCAAGCGCTTCGAGAAGCTCGCGCGCAAGAAGTTCGAGCTGAAGGAACCGGACGTGGTCGCGCTCATTGACCTGAAGGAGAACAAGGTCTCGCTGCAGGTGCGCAGCGTGTTCGTCTACGGCGAGTACCAGAAGCTCGTGCGCGGGATGCCGCAGACGCGCTGGCTGTGCCGCGAATGCAGAGGCAAGGGCTGCCCGCGCTGCAAGGGCAAGGGCAAGATGTACGACACGTCGGTTCAGGAGAACATCGAGCCGCCGCTGCTGAAAGCTGCCAAGGCAAAAACGACGAAGATGCACGGCTCCGGACGCGAGGACATAGACGTTCGCTGCCTCGGATGGCGTCCGTTCATAATCGAGCTCATGCGGCCGATGGTGCGCGGCCTGGATCTGAAGAAACTGCAGCGGGCAGTCAACAAGTCGCGCAAGGTCAAGGTCCGCGAGCTGAAGCTCGCGAACAAGAAGGACGTCGAGACGGTGAAGTTCGCGCGGCACGACAAGACTTACCTAGCCGAAGTGATTTTCGAGAGGAAGATAGACGACAAGCTGCTGCGCGCGGCGAAGAAGCTGCAGGGCGTCACGCTCGAGCAGCGCACGCCGCAGCGCGTCGCGCACAGGCGTGCGGACCTGACGCGGAGCAGGGCGATCAAGAAGCTCCAGCTGCGCAGGCTCGGACCGCGCAAGCTCGAGGTTAAGCTGACGGGAGAGGCTGGCGTCTACGTCAAGGAGTTCATTTCAGGCGACAACGGCCGCACCGTGCCCAGCTTGGCGGACGCGCTCGAGAACAAGGTTAAAAGCATACAGCTTGATGTAATTAAGGTACACGTCAAAACGGCAAAGGATAAAAACAGCCGGGTACAAATCAACAGAAGTAAAAAGTGATGGACATGGTCAAAAGCTCGCACGGATTCCGCTCCGGCACTCGCAACAAGCTCAAGCAGCGCCCGGATATGCGCCCGCCGATAACCAAGTTCCTGCAGGAGTTCAAGGACGGCGAGCGCGTGCTGCTGATGCCCGAACCGTCGAGCCACAAGGGCATGCCGCTGTGCCGCTGGAAGGGCGTAGCAGGCACGATAACGGGCAAGCGCGGGCGGGCGTACTTCGTGGAGATACGCGACGGCAATGCGAAGAAGACCTTCATCGTCAGGCCCGAGCACCTGAAGCGCGACTGAACCAAAGGTTCGGCCGCGGCGGAAGAATTTTTTAACCCTATGGATGAAAACGAATACCGATACACTGATAGTAAAATATATAAACCCTAAAATAAAGAATGATGTAGAACGGTTGCGATAGGGACTATCGCTTGCGTAAAGCACACCCAATCCGAGTGCGTACCGTTCCGCTATACTCGAAATTGGCGATTGGTGGCAAGAAGCCCACACGCTTTAGCGGTCGGGTAGTTCACAAGGATAGCTTCAATAGATAATTAGGACAATAACTGGTAAGGAAAGGCGCGGGAACGCGCATACGGTGCAGAAACATGAACCTGATCAAGGAAGAGCTCGTGACGAACGCAGAGGCGAAGGCCCTGC
>Ga0315273_10000222_pt1 | contig 54794 bp, 54 predicted proteins | sample YL17G02_0_MG_FD_205753 | JGI IMG/M metagenome (GOLD analysis project Ga0315273, IMG submission 205753) | Sediment microbial communities from Yellowstone Lake, YNP, Wyoming, USA - YL17G02_0 | ecosystem: Environmental > Aquatic > Freshwater > Lake > Sediment | place: USA: Wyoming | collected... | reverse complement strand
GGCGTTTTTGATTCGCCGCGGTTTCACATGGGATGTCGTGCGAACGGCCGTGAAGAACACCCTGAAGGGGGGAGACGATGACGAGACCGGCTAGCCTCGTCTTCCACATCGGGACCATCCCCTCTCTTCCGGAGACCTTTGACGAACCGCTGCGGACGACACCGTCCAGATCCGCCACGCCGGCGGAGGAGGAGGCGGACGCATTTCTTGGAATGGGTCGCAACGCGTTCACGGCCCGCGTCACCGCTGTCGCAGTGCTGAACCCCGACACCTCAAAGGGAAAAGTCTTCTACGAGCATCCGGGAGGCAACCATGACGCGTCGGGCGACGGCCTCGTGGAGTTCCACCCGGGGGGCGAATCGGAGATCATCAAATCGTTCTGGGAGGTGATCGTCCACTATCCCCGCCTCGTCTCGTTTAACGGCCGTGTCTTCGATGGTCCCTTCCTCATGCTAAGGTCCGCCATCCTCGGCATTGCGCCGTCACGCACTCTGATCCCCTACCGCTTCAGCGCGACCACGCACTGCGACCTGCTCGAGCAACTTTCCTATTACGGCGCGGCCCGCCGATTTGATCTTGATTTCTACTGCAGGGGATTCGGCATCGCCGGCCCTGCGACCGGACGGACCGACGGATCGGACCCCCGGTGCCAGGATGCGGGGGAGCGGTATCGCGAAATCGCCGAAAACTGTTTGCGAGAGACGAGGGCGGCGGCGGAGCTGTTCCGTCTCTGGGAGGCCTATCTATCATTCGAGAACTGCACCAGCCGGCATGACCCCGGCCTTTCCCCGGGGTAGCGCTGCCCCGCCTAGCGCTAACGTGACGCCGGCACTCTCGTCCATCGTTTCGCGACTTCGTGATAGGTCATCGCCGCAGCGCCGAGCTTGAGGAGATCCCACCAGCTGAAGATGAGAAAGCCCGCGTTGATCGCAGCCGGGACGTTGTGGATCGTGAACGCCCACAGATGAAGCGTGCCCAGCACGAAGACCAGCAGAAGCCCGGCCCCCATCGACAACACCGTCCAGGCCAGCGAGACGTGACGGGAGACAAGGAACCCGACGATGAACGCCGCGAGCGGAAACGCCAGCAGGTACCCGCCGCTCGGACCCAGCATCGGCCCGACGCCGAACGCCCCCCCCGCGAACACCGGAGCCCCCAGCACACCGGCAACGAGATAGGCTATCTGACTGATGGCGCCGTTGCGGGGCCCAAGGAAGGCGCCGGCGAGCAGCACGGCCATCGTCTGCAACGTGTACGGTACCGGCTGGTGCGGGACTTCAACGCGCGCACCGAGCACCGTCACCCCCGCAAAGAGAAGTATCCATGCCGTTTGTGCGATGGCGGTCGTGCCGGGAAGCTCCAGAGGCCTCGCTAACGCAAGCTTCGATGAGTTGTCCATTCGTGACTCCTAGAGGAAAGGATGAAACCACCGCGCAGTCAGGTCAACGACATGGTCGACGGTGGGGTTGACTCCACGATAGGGATGTGCGGCGCCGAAGGTGTGACCGGCGCCCTCGAGCAGGACATAGTCCGTTTTCGATTTATCGGCAGCCGCGTAGAGCTCTTCCGGCTCCCGCGGGCTGACGGAAACGTCCGCCGATCCGTGGACAAGCAACAACGGGACCCGGAGATTCTTCACCGCCGCCGGGAGATCGTATTGTTCCCTGTTCGTTTCAAGATCACGCAAAACCTCGATGCCGTACCGCAGATTGGTCTTCGATCCCCTGATCGTGACCGGGAGGAATCCTTGTTCCTCCCACACCTGCTTCTGTCGGGGTGTGTAGCGGTGAAATGTAGCAACCGACGACCAGGCCGCGACGCCCTTCAGGCGAGGGTCGAGACGGGCGGAAAGTATCGCAACCCCGCCCCCCCGCGAGTGACCGAGGATTCCCGTACGCGCCGCATCGATGATTCCCTCCCCCAAACGTCCATCGCCGAGTGCATCGACCACGCTACGGACATCCTCCAGCTCTTTACCGATCGTATTCTTCGAGAACTTCTCCCTCTCGGTGAATCGCCGGAAGTCCGGCCCCATGCCGTTGTGGGAAAAATTGAAAATGATCGAGGCGAAGCCGAGCTCTGCGAACCGGCAGCCGATATGGGGGAAGGGCCCCCAGTCCTTATGCGCGGTGAAACCGTGACAGAGAAGAAGAACAGGAAGGCCGGTTCCTCCCCGGGAGTACCGGAGATCTCCCCTGATCTCGTCGCCCGAACTGGTGGGAAGGACGAAGGAGAGTTCAGCCAGCATGCCTGTCGGAGAATCTCGGGTAGGGCCGTATCATCTGGTGGAAAGAATAGGCAAAACGCCTGAAAAAGTCAACGCCGGAGAAAATATGCCTTGCAGGAGAACCCCTTTTTTGCTATCTTTATAAGCTCAATTTTCAAGGGGTCCGATGGGGAACTTGAAGGTATTTTCCGGTCGTTCCAACCGGCCGCTTGCTGAAAAGATCGTCAAGGAACTTGGTCAGACGCTTGGCCATTGCGACATCAAGGCGTTCAGCGACGGCGAGATCTGGGTCAAGTTCAACGACAACATCCGCGGATGCGATGTCTATCTTGTCCAGTCAACCAACCCCCCGGCGGAAAATCTCTTCGAATTGTTGATCATGATTGATGCCGCGCGACGCGCGTCGGCACGCAAGGTGAACGCGGTTATCCCTTATTTCGGATACGCCCGACAGGACCGCAAGGACCAGCCGCGCGTGTCCATCACGGCTAAGCTCGTCGCAAACCTGATCACACAGGCCGGAGCGGACAGGATCATTACCATGGACCTGCATGCTCCTCAGATTCAGGGATTCTTTGATATTCCCGTGGACCATCTGTACTCGTCGGCGGTCCTGGTAAAACATTTCAAGAAATTGAAGCTTGCGAACCTCGCCGTGGCTTCCCCGGATGTCGGCGGGATCAAAATGGCACGAGCGTACGCCAAGCGGCTCGAAGCCGATCTGATCGTCATCGACAAGCGGCGGCCGCGACAGAATGAAGCCGAGATCATGAACATCATCGGCGACGTGCGCGGCAAGAACATCCTGATCGTGGACGATCTCGTCGATACCGCCGGGACACTCTGTAACGCCGTCAAGGCACTCAAGGACGCCGGGGCAAAGGACGTTTACGCGGCCTGCACACACCCCGTGCTCTCCGGCTCCGCCGTCGAACGAATTAACACGTCCGGATTGAAGAAGATCGTCGTGACCGACTCGATCCCCTTGAGAAAAGGATCGACCAAGATCGTCAACCAGAGCGTTTCAAGAATTTTTTCGGAAGCCATCAAACGGTCGTTCAAGTACATGTCGATCAGCTCCTTGTTCGACGTGGACAAGGGATGATGTCACAGCAAAGCGAGGAAAGGTGCGACAATGTCTGAATTTGTTCTGAACGCGGAGATGCGCGAGAACACGGGAAAGCACGCGAAGTATGCACGGGCGGCAGGGATGATTCCCGGCGTTTTCTATGCTCGCGGGGAGGAGAGCCTCAACATCCAGGTGGAAAAAATCGGATTGGACCCGCTCATCTATACCGCCGAGACCCACGTGATCGACCTCCGCCTCAAGGGGGGGGCATCCAAGAAGTGCATTCTGCGCGACGTGCAGTATGATCCGGTCAGCGATCGGCCGATCCACTTCGACCTTCAGGGCTTGAAAGAAAATGAAAAACTTACGATCGAGGTACCGATCGTGCTCACGGGGGGTGTTCCGAAGGGAGTTCGCGACGGAGGCATGGTGCAACACATCATCCACCGACTGAAGATCGCCTGCCTGCCGAAGGACATCCCGGAAAAAGTCGAGGTCAATATTGGCGACCTCGAGATCAATCATTCCATCCATGTCCGCGACCTGAATATTCCCAACGTCACGGTCCTCGAGAACGGCGATAGCGCGGTGGTCGGGGTCATGCCGCCGACCGTCGTGAAGGAAGCGGAACCGGGCGTGGTTGCCCCCGAAGAAGCCGTCAAGGAACCGGAAGTGGTCGGCAAGGGGAAGAAGCCGGAAGAGGGTGAGGCCTCCGAAGGGGCGAAACCCGAGGCCAAACCCGCGGCCAAGGAAGAGAAGAAAGAAAAGAAGTAAGACGCTCCCCTCCCGTGCAGGGCGCCGCTCTTATCGTCGGCCTGGGAAACCCCGGCGGCACCTACGCCGGTAGCAGGCACAACATCGGCTTCATGGTCGTCGACGAGATGTGTCACCGGCTTGGGATCCGGTTCGGCCCCGGGCGTGGAGAGTACCAACGGGCATCGGGCGAGTCAGACGGTGTCGTCCTTCATCTGGTGAAGCCGACCACCTACATGAACGGAAGCGGGACAGCGGTGGCCGAAGCGCTGGAACATGCCGGGCTTGCGCCGGACTCCCTGCTGATCGTGCTGGATGACTTTCAGATACCGCTGGGCACGCTGCGACTCAGGGCGAAGGGGAGCGACGGCGGACACAATGGCCTGGCATCGGTACTCTGGACGCTGGGGACCGACCTTATACCCCGGCTCCGGCTGGGCATAGGCCAGGAGAGTATGCCAGCCGCGGAGGCCAGGAGTGACTTCGTTCTCGATCCGTTCGCCCGGGAAGAACTGACCGCGGTGCAGACCATGATCGCCCGCGCAGCGGATGCGGCGACAATGTACGCCACGTCCGGTATAGAGCGGGCGATGAATATTGCACATACGCAGTAAGCCACAGAGGAACCCCTCTACTCTTCGGTTCACCGCCTGGTGAGTACTGAAGGGTCAATCGACAATAGTCCACAGGGAGGTTATTTCATGGACAAAGCAACACGGATCTACGAATCCACGTTCATCATCAACGCTTCGCTTGACGACGCGCAGGTGGAGGGGGTGATCACGCGTGTACAGGATGTGATTGCCAAGAACGGCGGTTCGATGAACGCGGTCAATAAGTGGGGACGCAAGCGCCTCACGTATTCGATCAACAAGAAAACGAACGGGTTCTACGTCAACGTCGAGTTCACGGCTCCCGGCACGCTCCTTGCCCCACTCGAACGGTCGTTCCAGCTCGACGAGATGATCCTGCGATACCTGACGATCGCCCTCGACCGGAAGGCCCTCGTGGCACGCGCGAAAGCCCTGGCCGCGGCCGCAGCCCCACCCCCCGAAGAGCCGGTGGTGGTGCCGACCCGTGAACCCCTCTTCAAAGAGGGCGCAGGCGAAAAGAAACCATAACGCCAACGAACCCCCAAGGAGCACACAACTGTGATCAACACCAGGAAACCCCGGCGCGATAAAGAGAACCAGATTCCCCGCAAGAAACGGACATGCCGGTTCTGTGACGCGAAGGAAGTCTACATCGACTATAAGGATGAGAAGAGGCTGCAACGTTTTGTGACCGAGCAGGGTAAAATCATCCCCAAGCGCATCACCGGTACGTGCGCCAAGCACCAGCGCCAGCTCGTTCAGGCGATCAAGCGCGCGCGGCATCTCGCGATGCTGCCATTCGTGTCCGATGCCATCCGTTAAGACTGAGAGAGGACGATCTATGAAAGTCATACTGAGAAAAGAGGACGAGAAACTCGGGCATGTCGGCGCGGTCGTCGACGTGAAGGACGGCTATGCCAGGAATTTTCTGCTCCCCAAAGGCATCGCGTATCCCGCCAGCGACGGCAGCATCCGTGCCCTCGAGGAGGAAAAGAAACAGGCGTCCCGCCGACTGGGGAAGGAACTGAAGTCGAGCCAGCATCTGGCCGGGGAGATCGAAAAGGTGTCGATCACCCTGCAGATGAAAGTCGGCGAGGATGACAAACTCTTCGGCGCGGTCACCTCACAGATGATCGCCGATGCTCTCAGGGAGAAAGGGTTCGACATCGACAAGCGTATCATCGACCTCGAAGAACCGATAAAAGCCCTCGGCATTTACAGCGTCAACGTCAAGCTTCCTCAGAACGTGACAGGAGTCGTGAAAGTCTGGGTCGTCCGCGAATGAGAGAGACCTGCACGACGAGTCCGCCCCTCCGGCGTGGCTCGCGTGCCCGGTGACGTAGCGACGATCTCCCGTCCCAGCCGCCGTAACCCGGGAGAGGACCGCCGGTCACCCACCCCCGTACCGCGGAGCCCCTCGAACGTCGTCGCGTAGTGAACAATCTAAGAAGGCACTCTGACCACCATGGCAAAGACAGTCAAAACCCTTGATGAGGTCACCATACGGTTTGCAGGCGATTCGGGTGACGGCATGCAGCTTACCGGGACCCAGTTTACCAACACCGTCGCCTCCCTCGGTAACGACCTGAGCACGCTCCCCGATTACCCGGCGGAAATCCGCGCACCCGCAGGCACCACCTACGGCGTCAGCGGCTTCCAGATCAAATTCGGCAGCACGGATATCCTCACGCCGGGCGATGCCTGTGATGTGCTCGTGGCAATGAACCCGGCCGCCCTGGTCACCAATACCAAGATTCTCCGCGACGGCGGGACGATCATCGTCAACGAGGACGCGTTCACCGAGAAGAATTTCAAGCTCGCCGGCCTCACGAAGAACCCGCTCGACGACCCCTCGCTCGGAAAATACATCGTGCACCGTGTCGCGATCACCAAACTGACAACCAACGCGCTGGCGGACATGAACCTCTCCACGAGGTTCGTGGACAAGACCAAGAACTTCTTCGCGCTCGGGCTCATGTACTGGATGTACAACCGCCCGCTCGACCAATCGATCAGGTTTATCCAGGAGAAGTTCGGCGGCAAGGATACACAGATCGCTGAGGCAAACCTCCGCGTGATGAAAGCGGGCTATAACTACGGCGATACGACGGAGGTCTTTACCACGCGGTACGACGTGAAACCGGCGAAGCTCCCTCCGGGGAAGTACCGGAACATCATGGGGAATGTCGCGACTGCCCTCGGACTCGTCGCCGCGGCAAAAAGGTCCGGACTTCAACTCTTTCTCGGAAGCTACCCTATCACCCCGGCCAGCGACATTCTACACGAGCTGTCCAAGCTGAGGGAATTCGGGGTCAAGACCTTCCAGGCGGAAGATGAGATTGCAGCTGTCTGTTCCGCCATCGGGGCTTCCTACGCCGGTGCGCTGGGCGCCACGACGACAAGCGGTCCCGGCCTTTCCCTCAAGACAGAAGCGGCGGGCCTGGCGATCATGCTTGAACTACCCCTAGTGATCATCAATGTTCAGCGCGGCGGGCCCAGCACCGGGCTTCCTACCAAGACCGAACAAGCCGATCTCCTGCAGTCCGTCTACGGCCGGAACGGCGAAGCCCCCCTCTGTGTGATCGCCGCCTCGACACCCGCCGATTGCTTCGAGGCGGCCTATGAGGCAGCCCGGATCGCAGTGAAGTTTATGACCCCGGTCATCTGCCTCACCGATGGCTACCTCGGCAACGGCGCGGAACCGTGGCGCATTCCGAATGTTGAAGATCTGCCGGAAATCCCGGTGTTGTTCGCCAAAGATCCCGGGACGTTCCAGCCCTATGCCCGCGACGAGAAGACACTCGCCCGACCCTGGGCCATTCCCGGAACTCCCGGACTCGAACACCGCATCGGCGGACTTGAAAAACAGCACATCACCGGCAACATCGATTATGATCCCGAGAACCACGACTTCATGATCAGTATGCGTGCGGCCAAAATAGAGCGGATAGCCCAGGACATCCCGGTGCAGACCCTCGAAGGAGAACCCACGGGCGACATCCTTGTCGTCGGCTGGGGAAGCACCTATGGCGCAATCAAGAGCGCGGTGACCTCCCTGCGCGAGAAAGGGAGAAAAGTCACGCAACTCCACCTGCGCTATATCAACCCGTTCCCCCGTAACCTGGGCGACCTGCTGAAAGGCTTCACGCACGTGCTGGTGCCCGAAATCAACAAAGGTCAGCTGATCTCACTCCTTCGCGCCAAATATCTCGTGAACGCCAGAGGATTCAACGTTGTCAAAGGCCTGCCACTGCGCGCGGAAGAGATTGAGATGCACATCGAATCTATCCTCGGAGGCAATCATGTCTGAGACAATCCAGCAGACGGCGTCGGAAAAGTTGACCGTGAAGGATTTCCAGTCGGACCAGGACGTCCGGTGGTGCCCGGGGTGCGGCGACTATTCGATCCTGGCACAGGTCCAGCGCGTCCTTCCGGAGTTCCCCCACAAGAAAGAGAACTTCGTCGCCATCTCCGGCATCGGCTGTTCCAGCCGCTTCCCGTACTACCTGAATATCTACGGCGTGCACGGGATCCACGGTCGCGCTCCGGCAATCGCCTCGGGGGTAAAACTGGCCAATCCGAAGCTTGATGTCTGGGTTGCAACGGGGGACGGCGACGGGCTCAGCATCGGAGGCAACCACATGATCCACATGCTCCGCCGCAATCTGAACATCAAGGTGCTGTTGTTCAACAACCAGATCTACGGACTGACCAAGGGTCAATTCTCCCCTACGTCGGTTCTCGGTCAGATCACAAAATCTACGCCAATGGGTGTTATCGACTCCCCGTTCATCCCCGTGTCGCTGGCCCTGGGTGCCCAGGCAACGCTCGTGGCACGCACCATGGACCGTGATCCGAAACACCTGCAGGAGATGGTGCGAAGGGCCGAGCTGCATCACGGAACGTCCTTCGTTGAAATCTATCAAAACTGCAACGTGTTCAACGACGGTGCCTTCTTCCGTTTCACAGAGAAGGAAAGCAAGGACGATAACATTGTCTATCTCAATCATGGCAAGCCCCTCGTCTACGGCAAGGACCGCAGCAGGGGAGTCCGCCTGAACGGCTTCACGCCTGAGTCGGTGAGTCTGGTGGACGGGAAGTACTCCGTCAATGACCTCCTCGTCCACGATGAGAAAGACTCCACCCTCGCATTCATCCTCGCGAACATGATTCACAATCCTGATATGCCCCGGCCCATGGGAGTTTTTCTCGCGGTCGAAAACCCGACCTACGAAGATCAGCTCGACAACCAGATCGCCCGCGCCAAAAGCAAGAAGGGGGAGGGGGATCTGCAGAAACTCCTCGACGGAGAGGAAACCTGGATGATTCAGTAATGCCGTCCGACCGAGGCAGGCTTCCGCCCCTCCCTTCCCGTCGCAGGCGGAGGGAGGGGTTTTTTTCTTGCCGCCAAAATGGCTATAATTTGATGGACTGAATGTATGATACTCCCCGACGCTGGACTGGGCGCGGCCATCGATGTCGTCGCTCCCCTGTTTCTCGCACATCGGCGCTTCGTCCTGACCACGCACGCGAATCCCGACGGCGACGGTCTGGGCTCGCAGATTGCGCTGGCTTCCTGGCTCCGAGACACCGGACGGGACGCCCGCATCATCAACCACAGCCCCACTCCCGCCGTCTACCGCTTCCTTGACCCGGACGGCATCATCACCCTCTATGACCCCCGGCGTGACGCTGCGTCCCTCGCGGCCGCCGAGGTCATCGTGGTGATGGACACAAACCACCCCGACCGGCTTCGCTCCATGAGACAGGAGGTGGTCGCAAGCCGGGCCGTGAAGATCTGTATCGACCACCATTTGGAACCCGATCCATTCGCCCGCTACTACCTCATCGACGAAGACGCGACCTCAACGGGTGAGATCGTCTATCACCTCCTGATGCGCCTGCATGGGCCGACTCTCACCCCCGTCATCGCCTCGGGACTCTATTGCGCCATCATGACGGACACCGGATCCTTTCGGTATCCTCGGGTGGACCGGGAAATACATGAGATCGTTGCCAGACTGATCGACTGCGGCGCCGACCCGGTCACCGTGTATGCCGATGTCTACGAGCGGTGGTCGGGCGGGCGGATCCACCTTCTGGGCGAAACGCTGGCAAATCTGCGCACGGAATACTCGGGCCGCCTGGCGTACGTCAGCATCACCCGGGACATGCTGCGCCGGACCGGCACCACCGAAGAAGATACCGATAATTTCACGACCTATCCGATGAGCGTCGACGGTGTGCTCGTCGGGATCCTCTTCCTGGAACTGGACGGCGGACTCAAGATCAGCTTTCGCTCAAAGGGGGATATCCCGATCAATGAGCTCGCGCGACAGTTCGGGGGCAACGGCCATAAGAACGCCGCCGGCGCGCGTATCGACGACGGCGGGCTCGACGCCGTCCGTGCACGCGTTATCACGGCGGCCAAACAGTACCTCCCATCACAGGGGGGTGCATGATTCGGGTCTCCGCACTGCAGGCCACGATCAAAACGGCGGCGGCCGATCTTCTCGCCCTGTGCGTCTTCGAGGACAAAGACACGTTCCGGGGACAGATCACGGCGATCCAGAATCTCATCGGCAAACGGGTCCTTCCGGTAGACGGCATACCATTTGCCGGTAAGGAACGGCAGACCCTCCTCCTCTTCCCGGAAGCTCTCCGCTCTCACCGGCTCCTGCTCGTCGGCGTGGGGAAGAGAGCCGAGCTCTCGGCCGAACGGATCAGGCGCGCCGCGGCAGCTACGGCGAAGATGGCGCAGAGCTGCGGAGTCAGGACGGCCGCGTTCCTCGAACCGGATCTCGCCGCGGCAACCCGACTGGCGATGCCGGCAGACCATGACGTATGGGAGACATTCGGGATGGCCGCGTCGGAAGGGGCTCTTCTGGGACTCTACACGTTCGACAGGTATCGCACCAGGGAGAAGGATGCGCCGCCGCCCCTGGTGAGTTTCCTGCTGGTTACCGAATCTGCCGCGCGCCGGCGAAGCATGCTCAGGGGAGTCGCGCTGGCGAAGATTGTCTGCACCGCGACCATCGTCGCCCGGGACCTTGAGAATGCGCCCGGCAATGAGATCTATCCCCAATCTCTGGCTGATGCGGCACGCAAAGCGGGACGGAAGAACGGATTCCGCGTCACGGTCCTCGATGAGAAACGTATCAGGGCGCTCCGCATGGGGGGCCTGCTCGGAGTCGCCCGGGGCAGCCACCGCCCCCCCCGGTTCATCATCATGGACTACCGGGGACGAGGCGGGCGCAAGCCTCCGGTCGTGCTGGTCGGCAAAGGGGTCACGTTCGACGCGGGGGGAATCTCCATCAAACCCTCCGCGGGTATGGCGGAAATGAAGATGGACATGGCGGGCGCGGCCGCGGTCATCGGTGCACTCCAGGCCGTGGCGGCCCTGAAACTCCCCGTCCGGGTTATCGGCCTCGTCCCTGCAACCGAAAATCTCCCCGGAGGCTCGGCATTAAAACCCGGCGACATCATTCGCCATCATAACGGCGTAACGTCTGAGGTCGACAACACCGACGCCGAGGGACGCTTGATCCTTGCCGACGCCCTGTCCTATGCCTCGCGCTACTCCCCCGGACTGGTTATCGATCTTGCAACGCTGACCGGCGCAGTGGTGGTTGCGCTCGGCCACTTCGCGACGGGCATGATGGGCAATGACCCGGACGCCATGCGCGGCTTGAAGGAGGCGGGAGAAAGGACGTATGAGCGGGTATGGGAACTCCCCATGTTCGACGAGTATCAGCAGTTGATCAGGAGCGACGTCGCCGACGTGAAAAATACCGGCGGACGTTGGGGGGGCGCGATCACCGCTGCCATGTTTCTCAAGAAATTCATCGGCGCCCATCCGTGGGTCCATCTCGACATCGCGGGCACGGCCATCATCGAGGAACCGTCCGACTACACCCCTCGGGGAGGGTCGGGCGTGGGAGTGCGGCTGCTCACCGATTTCCTCCGCCATGGAACACCGTCATGACCGTATCATTCATCAGAGGAGGTTCACACGTGCGTCGAATTGTCGTGCTCGCAGGAGCGTTCGTGATGTGGGCATGTGCGCTGCAGGCACAGTCAAGGAGTGGTCCGGGGGAGCCGGGAGCTCAGTTTCTTTCCTATGAGGCCGTCACGCTTCCGGCCGACGGCGACCCCGCGATGGTCAAAGTCAATGTGCACTACAGGATCGACCGCGAATTCTTCGTTCCGGTCAAGACTCCCGACCTGTCCGATCCCACCCCCTTCCGCCGGCGCGGCGAAGTCCTTTTCGAATTGATCGATTCCGCCGGGACTGCCGCCGCGCGCGCGCTTGACAGGATCGAGATCGGCGAGAACGACGCCGGGCGGAGACCCGAAGGCCACGAGTGGCAGCAGGGTGTCCTCTCCTTCAGCGTACGGCCCGGGTCATACACGATGCAGGTCTCCGTTGATGACCTCGAGTCGAAGCGGAATTACACCGACAACCGGCGAATCATTGATGCCAGGGAAGGAGCCACACCGGGGCTTGCTTCGGCAAGCGTGATGCTCATCGTTCCGGCCTCGGTGGATTCATCCCTTCCCGGCACCTTTTCACCCATGAACTACGGGGGCGAGGTCCTCTTTGGGAGACCCTCCAAGATGGCCGTGATCTGGACGCCTTCACCGGGAGAGGATTCCGTCATGGCCGCGACAATAACATTTGCGGAAGTTCCCCCTTCCGGGGAGGGCCAGCAATTCCTCCCGCAGCCAAGCACTCTTCTCTCCCGCGTCCACCGGCGCGTCTCACTCCGCCCCGCCTCTGATGGGAACACGATCACCTATACGACCTCCGACACAGGCGCCGCCTGTGTCGCGATCTTCCCCTTTCCCTCGGAGTCGTTGCTGCTTCGTTCGTTCAGCGTGGCGATTGTTCTCTCCTGCGGAGCCGGGAAGCGGGAAATCTCCCGCACCGTCCGCACCGTCTGGCCGGACATGCCCTTTTCACTGAAGGACATCGACTACGCGCTGGACGCGCTGAAATATATCACCACGGAGGAACAGCTGGATTCTTTGCGAAGGGGAAACCTGGAGGTCCGGCGCCGGAATCTCGAATCGTTCTGGCGCAACAAGGACAGGACGCGCGGAACGGCCTTCAATGAGGTGGAGACAGAATACTACAGGCGGGTTGACCACGCGGTCAGGACCTTCGGGACGCTCCGTCTGCCTGACGGATTCCGGTCGGATCGGGGACGGATATACATTCTCTACGGGGCGCCGGCCCGGACAGAACGGGCTCTCGACCCGTCGGCGGGTTTTCAGGAGACCTGGGTCTATGAACACCCGGGCAGAAAATTCGTCTTCGTGGATCAGACGAAATCGGGTAACTACCTTCTGATGACCAACACCCCATGAAGCCTGTCATCGCACTGACAATCGGCGATTACAACGGAATAGGACCGGAGGTGGTCCTGAAGAGCGTCCTTCGTCCGGAGATCCGGAGACTCTGCACTCCCGTACTTGTCGGATCCGCTGAGGCGTTTGAATGGACCGCTCGCAGGGTCAAGCTGAGAATCACCCTGCAGGCGGGTCCGCGCGCCGGAGAACCTGCCCCTGGCACGGTGAACGTTATCGATCCCTCGCCGGCCACACCGGTCCGTGTGGTCCCCGGCGCGCTCGCGGCGAACGCGGGAGCGTCCGCCGGAGCGGCAATCAAGGCGGCCGTCGCCCTCGTCCACCGCGGTATCGCAGATGCGGTCGTCACCGCACCCGTCTCCAAGCAGGCGCTGCACCTCGCGGGGTACCAGGTGCCCGGACAGACCGAGATGCTGCAACAACTGACCCGGTCACGCCACGTCGCGATGATGCTGGTGTCATCCACCCTGCGTGTCGGTCTCATCACCATCCACCTCCCCCTGCGCGCCGTAGCGTCCTCGCTGACGCCTGAACTCCTGCGCACCCGGATCGCCGTCATCCATGACGCACTCCGGACCGACTGGCGCATCAGGCAGCCGCGCCTGGCTGTCCTCGGCCTGAACCCGCATGCGGGCGAAGGGGGCGACATCGGAAACGAGGAACAGCGGCTGATCATACCCGCCATCGCCGCCCTCCGCAGGCGGGGAATGAACATAGCGGGGCCCTTCCCGGCCGACGCATTCTTCTCACGCTACGGCGGCGATACCTATGATGCGGTCGTCGCCATGTACCACGACCAGGGACTCGTCCCGCTGAAGATGTCGGCCAAAGGAAAAGCAGTCAACGTCTCGGTGGGACTCCCGATCGTCAGAACGTCTCCGGACCACGGAACGGCTTTTGATATCGCCGGCAAGGGCGTCGCCGATCCGGGAAGCATGATGGAGGCGATCCGCCTCGCCGTGACGATCGCCCGCAATCGCAGTATGACACGTCGGAAGGGGAGATGATGATATCGTTCTCGCATGTGTCGGTCGAATTTAATACGCGCAGCGTCCTGAGCGACGTGATGCTCCAGGTCAACCCGGGGGAATTTGTCTTCCTCGTCGGACAGACGGGATCGGGCAAGAGCACGATCCTCCGGCTCATGTACATGGATATCCTGCCAACCCGGGGCACGGTGACCGTCGGGAGGTTCGCGACCGACCGGATCACCACGAGAGAGCTCCCCCGGCTGCGCAGGACTCTTGGCGTGGTGTTCCAGGACTACAAACTGCTGGACGACCGGAGTGTCTTCGACAACGTGGCGTTCACCCTACACGTGACGGGAGCCAAACGGGGCGAAATCTCGAAAAAGGTGCTGCATACGCTGGGCGATGTCGGGCTTGGTCATGCGCGGAATAAACCCGCCCACGAGCTCTCCGGCGGCGAGCAGCAGCGCGTCGCGATCGCGCGCGCGCTCGTCAACAATCCGCATTTCCTCCTTGCGGATGAACCGACGGGAAACCTTGATCCGGGGACGTCGAGGGAGATCTTGCAGTTGCTGAAGGACATCAACATGCGCGGCACCGCGGTGATCATGGCCACGCATAACTATGATCTCGTCCGCAGAACAAAGGAACGGATCCTCAGGGTTCAGGATGGGGAAGTGAAGGAAGTGGACCGGGCATAACGCGGCAGCGCTACTCCACCACCGCCTCAACCCGCTTTATCTCAGGACTGTCCTTCATCACCACGCGTTCAAGCCCTGCTCGGAGCGTCATCACCGACATCGGACAGGTGGCGCATACGCCGAGCCACTGCAGCTCGAGTATCCCCTCCCCCCGTATCCGGAGGAACCGGACGTCGCCCCTGTCGGCAATGAGATACGGCCTGACCTTCTCCAGCGATCGTTCGACCCGCTGCCGGAGCGACTCATCGGCATCCAAAGCGTGTCTCCTTTCAGGTCAGTTGAATGTCCAACGGGAGCGCCGCACCCCCTGCTGCGTTCCTGATGCTCACCTGCGCCGCAACATTGCGGGCGATCTTTCGGATGATGTCCGCCTGGGCCGGCGCACGGTCATCCGCAGCCACCGGTGTCCCGGTATCGCCGCTGATGCGGATGTTTGTATAGATCGGTACCTCGCCGAGGAACGGCACACCCAGTTCCTCTGCCGTCCGGCGCCCGCCTCCGTTGGCGAATATCTCCTCGCGCTGGCCGCAATGCGAGCAGACAAAATAGCTCATGTTCTCCACGATGCCGAGGACCGGAACGTTCACTTTGTCGAACATCTTCCACGCCTTCAACGCATCCGCCAGCGAGATATCCTGCGGCGTCGTCACAACCACCGCCCCGGTCAACGGAATCGTTTGCACGAGCGTCAGCTGGATGTCGCCGGTCCCCGGAGGCAGATCCATGATCAGGTAGTCCAGGTCCCCCCATTGAACGTCCGAGATGAACTGTTTGACCGCGCCACTGACCATCGGTCCTCGCCATACCACCGCCTGCATCGGATCCACGAGGAATCCGATCGACATGACTTTCACCCCCCAGTTCTCCATCGGGAGCAGACGTTGTCCCGACATCTGAGGTCGCCCCTTGATGCCCATCATCAGCGGGATGCTCGGACCGTACATATCGAGATCCACGAGACCGACCTTGGCGCCGTCCCTGGCAAGTGCCACCGCGATATTGACGGCGATGGTTGACTTGCCGACCCCTCCTTTGCCCGACGCCACCGCGACCGTGTTCTTCACCCCCTCGAGGATGTTCGCTTGTCGTCCCCGGTCGTGCTGCGTGACGCGGGATGTCAATTCCACACCGACCTCACCGACGCCTTCAACATTGTCCCTCACCGCGGCGACGGAAGCGGCCTTCAGCTCCTCACGGACGGGGCAGGCCGGCGTGGTGAGCTCGATGGTGAAGCTGACGTCCCGTCCTCTGATGGTCAGGTTCTTCACGAAGTTCAGGCTCACGATGTCACGGTGGAGATCCGGGTCTTTGACGGCCCGGAGGGCCTCCAGCACATTTCCTTCGGTCAACGGCTTCATGAAGCGTACGCCCCCTTCATTGTGTGTCAGAGGTCCGGAGATCTCACCGGACCGGCAGCGGCGACTACCCCGCCTTACCGCGGATGCATCTTCTTCCCCACTTTGTCGAACGCCCCGAGTGCGCGGTCAATCTCCCTGGTCGTCAATGCCGCAGAGACCTGGGCGCGGAGACGGGCCTCCCCCTGAGGAACCACGGGATACCATAGTCCCTTGATGTACACCCCCGCCTTGAGGAGTTCCTTGCTCATCTGCTGTGCGACGGCCGCATCCCCGAGCATGACGGGAACGATGGGATGGTCCCCCTCAACAATGGTGAAGCCGAGCCCCACGATCTCCTTGCGGAAGTACGCGGTGTTCCGGTGAAGCCGTTTCACAATCGACCTGTCTTTCATCAGCAGGTCGAACGCCGCCGTGGCCCCGAAAACGATCGCGGGGGGAAGGGAATTGGAGAAAATATACGTCCGCGCCTTTTGCCGCATGAACGCAATGAGCTCCTTCCTGCCGCTGATGTAGCCGCCGGCCGCTCCGCCGATGGCTTTGCCAAGTGTGCCCGTCAGAACGTCCACCTTCCCGTGCACGCCCTTCGCTTCCGGTGTCCCGCGGCCGGATTTGCCGCAGACTCCCACAGCGTGAGAATCGTCCACAAACAGGACTGCCTGGTACCGCTTCGCGATGTCGACAAGCTGGTCAATCGGCGCAAGGTCCCCTTCCATGCTGAAGACACCGTCCGTCGCGATGATCCGGACCCTGTAATCCTTCCCCCTGTCTTCCTCCAGCTGCCGCACCAGATCCTTCATGTCGGCATGAGCGTAGATCTTCCGGTCGGTCGTCTCACCCCTGCACAGCCGCTGGCCGTCGATAATACTCGCATGGTTCAGGCGGTCGGAATAAATCACGTCCCGGTACGATTCCACCCCCATTTTCTCGTTGGTGATTGAGGCAAAGAACGCTTCGTTCGCCGCCCAGCACGAGGAGAAAAGGATCGTGTCTTCCGTCCCCAGGAATTTCGATATCTTCTTCTCAAGCGCGATGTGGATATCCTGCGTTCCGCAGATGAACCGGACCGAAGCTACCCCGTAGCCGTATTCCCTGATGCCGCGGATCGCCGCCCTGCGGACCACCGGATGGTTGGAAAGACCGAGATAGTTGTTGGAAGCGAGCATGACCACCCTCTTGCCGTCCACCTGCACCACGCTGCCCTGCGCACTCTCCAGGGGAACCTCCTCTTTGTACATATTCGCGGCCTCGATGTGTCGGAGTTCGCGTGAAACGAGGTCGATGAGATGATCCATGAGAGAAGTCTCCGTTTCAACTACTGATGGGGTGATTTCACCAGCCGCGCCGCAAAGGAGCCATCCATCGCGTGACGGTGGGGGAATGTCTCTACAAATCCCTCGGGGCTGACGAGGTCGTGGCTCACATACTCCTGTGCGTTATCCAGAGTGAATTCCGGATGCCGACCCAGGAAGGCATGCACGATCTCCTGGTTCTCCTCCGGCTCGGTGGAGCAGGTGCTGTAGACAAGAACGCCGCCCCGTACGACAAGCCGCGCTGCGTTCTCCATCATCTCTGCCTGGATGCGCGTCAGCTTCATCAGATCGGATACGTCACGTTTCCACTTGATGTCCGGCTTCTTGGACAGCACCCCGAGGCCGGAGCAGGGCGCATCGAGCAGGACCTTGTCGGCCACCGCCTCGTCGAGCGTCGCGGCATCTGCCGCCCGGAGGTTCACGTTCCTCAGACCGAGCCGTTCGCATGAGGCCCTAATCAGATTCAATTTGACGTCATATTTGTCAATCGCAATCACTTCACCCTCATTCTTCATCATCTCGGCGATATTGGTCGTTTTGCCTCCGGGGGCCGCGCAGAGATCAATCACCCGCTCGCCCGGCTTCGGAGCGAGCAGCAAACAGGGCAGGGCCGCGCTCTCGTCCTGGATGGTGAACATGCCGCTCCTGAACAGATCCATCTGTCCGATCCGGGAAAGCGATTTCACCTTGACGAAATAGTCGATGTGGCTCGACCCGGTGTAGGGGATCCCCTGCTGCTCGAGCTGCCGCAGGAAGAGCCCCGGCTCGACTTTCAGCTTGTTGATGCGAAGCGAAAGGCCCGGACGCTCATTGCCTGCGATCAGGAGTTTCGTTGCCTCTTCTACACCGAAGCGTGCGACCCAGCGCTTGACAATCCAGTGCGGATGGGAATAGTACACGGCCAGATGCTGCACCGGGTCTTCCTCGATCAGCGGGTAGCGTATCCCATCGATGTTGCGGATGATGTTCCGCAACACCGCGTTGACCAGCCCGGCGGGTTTCTCCCCCCGAATGCGCTTGATGAGCTCCACTCCTTCATTCACCGCCGCGGCGTGCGGAATGCGGTCGAGGAAGAGGATCTGGTAGAGCGAGACCCGAAGGATGTTCTTGACGTTGATTTCAGACTTCGCAAAATTCCCGTGCGAAAAACCGTTCAGCACCCAATCCAGACGATTCTGCCAGCGCAGGACGCCGTGGACGAGTTCATTCAACAGACCTTTGTCGACGTCACTCAGCTCCGGCGACTTCATCTCGCCATCCAGGACTTTGTCGAGGTACGCATCGGTTCGCTCGACCCTGTTGAGGATCTTCACGGCCGTCCCGCGCGCTCCGCTGTACAGACTCTTGCGCAGGTTTGCCGGAATCGTATCAGGAGGTAAAGTGCTCTCGCTCATGAGCTGTCATGGAATACACGTGGCGGAAGAGATCCTTATAGGCGTCGCTCGCGGTCACGTTGCGCCGCGACATGACCGTCACCGCGACCGCCAGCGCCTTTTCCAGTTGGTAGGTCTCAAAACCGGCAGCTCCACCCCAGGCGAAGGCCGGGACGGACTTCGGCGGCAGCCCTCCCCCGAATATGTTCGAGGACGGCCCGATGACCGTACCCGTGTTGATGGTGGAGTTTATCCCGGTCTTTGTGTGGTCGCCGGCGATCAGGCCGGCGAAAATCCTTCCTGTATCGACAGAGTGGCCGTTGATTTCCATCCTGATGGTGCCGTAGGTGTTCTTCAGGTTGCTGTTGGTCGTGCCCGCGCCGAGGTTCACCCACATGCCGAGGTAGGAGTCGCCGAGGAAGCCGTCGTGCTGTTTGTTCGCGTGCGAGTGAATCACCGATCCCTCGATCTCACCGCCGACCTTACACACGGGCCCGATGGACGTTCCCGCATAGATCTTCGCGTGAATGCGCACGACGGAACCGTCACCAATGGCACACGGCCCTTCCAGGACGGCGCCCGGATAAATCCGCACGTCCCGGCCGACGACAACGGGCCCCTCCCTCGCGTCAAGAACGGCGCCCGGGCCGATCACACTTCCTTTCCCGACGGCGATGCGTGAACGGCCGGCGAGAATGGCGCCCGCGTGGATTTTCGCCCTTGAAGATATGCCGTGGCCGATCAAATTGTGATCGGCGATGATCTCAGCGGCGTTCGCCGAAAGGATGTCCCAAGGGTGGACAAGCAGCGTCACGTCGAGCACGATCCGCGGCAGATCCGCGAACGCGCTGAAATCGGGATATCCGGTTCCCACCTGCCCCTTTATGTCGTCCAGGCGCCGCCCGCTGAGGCAGGCTCCGACGATCTCATCCCCTTTCACAAAGAGAAGATCGGATTTCTGCCGGCGGATCAGCACCGCGGCACGGGGCGTCATGACGATGCGACCATTGACAAACAGACAACAGGCGGCGTCAAGCCGGTTGACCGAGATCCCGTGGTTCTGCTCGCGGAGAACATCGGCGAGAAAGGGACGGACGTGAAGCGTCATGCCGGTGTGGGGCACCCCGTGTCCGATTTTCTCGCGCAGGGTCATGACCCCGCACCGCAGATCATAGACCGGCCGGAAAAAGGTCAGCGGAAGGAAGTTATCTGCAAGCGCGTCTTCGTATATACACAGGTGCATACGCTGTTCACGACTCCTGAAAACAGCAACGTTCCGCGGCGATGCAGCTGCAGAACGTTGGCGACACGGTCGAATTGTCGTTGACGGTGTGGAAGTGGGGAGGCCGGACCTGCTACGGGGCAGGCGCCTCTGCGCTCTTCTTCGCGTATTTCTTGTTGTACCTTTCGACGCGACCCGCTGAGTCGACAAGTTTCTGCCGCCCGGTGAAGAACGGATGGCAGGCCGAACAGATTTCGATCTTCAGGTTCCCGATCGTCGAGCGGGTTTCGAATGTGTTACCGCAGACGCAGGTGACAATCGACTTCCTGTAATCCGGATGAATGCCCTCTCTCATGGACGCTGTATCCCTTTCGTTTGCACGTTGTGTCTTCTCTACTGCAAAAATATACGATATTCCGGCAAGAGAAGCAACGAAGGGGGCCGGAAAATCGAAAACAGCTTGAAATTGGGGGGCGGAATTGATAAATTGAGTTTCCATCAACGAATCCAAAGGAAGAAAATGAGGTGCGTCCCGTCAGGTATGCTGTGCCTCCTGGTGGCACTATCGCCGGCTGGAGCTTCCGGCCAATCGACGAGCGTCTTCAGTTTTCTCCGCAACGACGTGGGCGCACGGTCCGCCGCGATGGCCGGGAGCTTCGTCTCCATCACCAATGATCCCACCAGCCTCTTTTACAATCCGGCCGCGCTCGCTACGGTCGATGCCGCACGCGGGTCGATTGGTTTCTTCAAACATCTCCTCGATATCAATGCCGGATATATGGTCTACAGTCAGGACATCCCCGATTTCGGCCATGTCGGGGGAGGCGTCATCTACACAAACTACGGCTCCTTCGACCAGACGGATGACGTCGGTAATACCCTCGGGACCTTCAGCGCCTCCGACCTTGCGCTCTCGCTGAGCTACGCGACCGCGATGGAGGAGAATCTCTATGTCGGCGGCGCCTTCAAATTTATCCACTCATCGATCGCAGGCTACCGATCCACCGCGCTCGCCCTCGACGCGGGCATCCTGTATGTCATCCCCGACAGCCGCGTGACGCTGGGGGCGAGCCTCCGGTCCATCGGCGCGCAGGTGAGCACCTATGCGGGGGTCCGGGAAGCGCTCCCCCTCGACCTCACGGTCGGCGGCTCGGTCATCCCCCGGGGACTCCCCCTCCTCCTCAATGTGAACTTCCACAAGCTGAATGAGACTGCGGATCAGTTCTTGGACCGCTTCCGCGCTTTTACCGTCGGCGGCGAGTTTACGCTGTCTAAAGTGTTCCAGTTGCGCTTCGGGTACAATAATGAACAGCGGAAAGACCTCAAGACCGGAACGACGGCGGGACTGGCAGGATTCTCGGCGGGGCTGGGAATATCCGTGTCGGACTACAAAGTGGACTACGCTATCTCCTCTTTGGGCAATATCGGAAGCCTGCACAGAATCTCGCTGAGCACAACCCTCTAGACCTTCCCCCCTCCAGCGTTCGTCGCGGCCCTTAATGTCCTGCAAGGGGCGCGAGCACCATCGTCCCTCCATAGAAGAGTACCATGCCCACAAATACCAGCAACGGGATGATGCGGTTACGTGAGTGGTTGATCTCCGGGATCAGGTCACTGGCGCCCACATAGGTCGCGACGCCGGCGGAAAATGCGAACGCAATGCCGACCACCTTCTGATCGACCCGGGCAAGCAGGAAAACGCTCATAATGCCAAGCATCGTCGCCACCCCTATCGCTGCCGAGGCCAGAAATGCCGTGCGCCTCTTGTGTTCGGCAGCGAGCATGACCGAGGCGATGGTCAGCCCCTCCGGAATCTTGTGGAGCAGAACGGCAAAGAATATCAGAAGGCCGAGATAGAAATCGAACTGCATCCCCGCGGAGATCGCGAACCCGTCGAAGAACGCATGGATGAAAAGCCCCGCGAAGGTGGACATGCTGGCCACTTTCGACACCATGACCTCACGGTGCGTCTCTTCGCCGAAATGAAGGTGGCCGACGATGGTATGCTCGAAGAAGTGGAGGACGGCATAACCGCTGAGCATGAAGAGGGGGGCCCCCGCACCGAGGGCATGGATGCTTTCGGGAATCAACTCCATGAAGACGAGCGCGAGGATGAATCCCGCACCCAGCGCAAGCAGGTACTCCTGGACCCTCTGGGGCCATCGTGTGCGCATGACGACGAGGGAACCGCCGAGGATTTCCGCGAGCGCTGCGATGAGTCCGAGGAAGACGATAGTGAATGTCATGCCGGAGACCGGGTGCTTACTGTGTGCAGGGTGATGTCAGGAATTGTTCCGCCTGGGCGTGCGCGTCCTTGTAGTCCTTCATGTCCAGCACTTTTCGGTACTGGACGATGGCGAGATCCCGCTTCGCCTGGAGGTCATAAATCATGCCGATCTTGAGGTTGGCCATCGCCATGAAGCCGGAGGCCTCGCTCCGGTCCACGTTCCGGCTCAATTCATCGCACCGATAGAAATGCTCGAGGGCGGCATCGTCCCTGCGACGGAGCATCTCGGCCATGCCGAGATAGTACTCCGCTTCGCGCTCAACGCCTGAACCATACCCCCGCATGAGCCTCCGCACCCTCGATGCGATCTCCGCAAATACCGCCTGTGCGGGCCCCCACCTGCCGACTGCGACATAGCACCGGCCGACGTACCGGTGGAAGAGCATGTTGTTCGGAAACCGCGCGTTCAGCCGCTGCGCCAGATCGAGTGCTTTCGCATAGTCCTTCTCATAGAAGTAATAGATCTGCAACAGAAAATAAGACGCCTCGACAGAAGCGTACGTCCCCTTCTCCGAGGCCAGCGTCAACTGTTCAATCCCCTTCTGACGGTCTCCCGGCGGGATGAAAAGGATCAGCGGCTTCACAAACGGGTATTCCCTGGGAATAACGTCGGCGTAATAATTGTATATTCCCGTCCCCAGGAGAATGTCAACGTTGGTGGGGTCGAGCGACGACGCATCCCGAACCAGCGGAAGCGCCTTGCGCCCGGCGTTCGCAGCGGCAAGATAGTCGCTGCGGTGGAAACGAAGACGTCCCTGGAAGCCGATCGCCCCCCCCTTGAAGAAGATGGCGGTCACGTCATTGGGATTCTTGTCGAGGAGTGCATCGCACATGTCCACCACCGAGTCAAGCGCCGCCAGGAATTGCCGGTCGTACTGCTCGTCGTCGATATCGATCATGATCCGCCACCACTGGATCATCGCCAGGAAAAAGGGACCGGCCGGATGGTCGGAGTTCATGCGAATGAGCGTGCGGAATTCTTCGTCCGCCCGTTCGAATTCCAGATTGTACACGTGCTCGATCCCCTGCAGGGCGATCGTTTCGTATTCCCTGTCCAACGCCGTCTGGGCACGCCCCGCGGCGGGGGGCACGAGCAGAAGAATGGCCGCGATGAGTTCCCTGATCCGCATCATGAGGCGGGAGCTCCTGTCGCGCGGCGCGGTGGAACCAGATCCTCCACCGAATCCAGTGTGATGATCCCCTCCGGTGCGTTCATGTACCCCGCTTTGAGTATGTACCATGTGCACACGATCAGCGCGAACGTCGCCAGGATGCCCCCTTCCGGTCCGAAGGGGCCCCCGACAACCCAATCGGGCCCCGATTGTTTGAGGACAACGAAAGAACGGGAGGCGTCCGCGATTCCGCTCGTGGGAAATCCGTAGAGCGTCGTCTGTGAAAAGTTCCATGACATGTGGAGGCCGAAGGGAAGCCAGAGGCTCCGGGTCTTCATGTAGGCAATGGAGAAGAGCAGCCCCGCCAGCGCAACGTTGGTGAGCGAGAGAAGCGTCACGTTGGGGTTCTGCACATGGGCGAGCGCAAAGATGATTGCCATCAGTATCGTCGCCGGCAGGAACGTCAGGGCCTGGATCAGCGTCTGGAAGGCGTACCCGCGGAAGAGCACTTCCTCGCCGAGCGCTCCCGCCCCGAACCATGCGAGGGACCCGGTCGCCACCCACACAGCATCCAGGGGAGAGAGATCCCGCCAGGCGGGGACGGCGTATCCCAGACCAAGCTCAATGAGGAAGATCCCCGTCATCATCAGGAAACCGAGCAGGCATCCCGCGCCAAAGTCCCTGGGCGTTCTGTCGTAGAGTGCCAGACCGACCGCCGTGAATGGCTTCCTGTTCAAAAACTTGGTCGCGACCCAGGTGGCCCCGAGCCCCGCAGCCAGGATGAGCACGTTTCCCATGAATGACAAACTTCCGGGGAGGAGAGACAGTGGCTCGATGAGGAGGACGCCGAGGATGAGTACCGCGACCATAAAGAGCACGATGCGCCATCCCGCCCTCACTTCACCGGATCGGTCAAGAAAGAAGGAGCGTATGTTCAGGCTCATGCTCGACTCTTCGGCAATGCCCGCTCTTCAGATGAAAACGACCGGCCCTCGCGACAGACGGGGGGTATGCCCATGCCATCGGCCTTCCGGACCGAGGGCGGTCCCTTCTGCCCCGGACCCCCCACGGACGCAAAGGGCACCGCCAGGGCTCGTTGCAGCGACAGCCGGACTTCGACAAGGCGATAGGGATACCCGATCCCCTGTTTGATGCGGATATGGATCCGCAGGTAGTGCACGTCGGCGGAGTTGAACGTCTGGACACGGGCGTAATAGATCGTGTTGTCGGTGACCGGGATGTCCTGCAGGGTGAACGTACCATCCCCGGGAAAGGACGTCAGCGCGGTGTCCAGCGAGGGGGCGGCTGTGGTCTGCGTGGAGAACGTCGTCCGGTTCCAGATGGGATTGTGTTCCGATGCCGTGCTCAGTTGCAGTTGTTGTCCGCCGAGCCCCTGCAGGTAAAAATCGAGAGGGACCGGCGGATCGGGGGTGAATGCGTAGGTCGTCGGGATCGCCCCGAAAAGGGCGATACCAACCTTGAGAATGGTGCCCGAGTAAAATTCATGGAGGACCAACGACCCGTCGTCATAACGGTACGCCGGCGCCCAGGCGATGGTCGCGGCGCTGCTCGTCTGTCCGCTCGTGTCCCGGGACCGGACGCTGAACTCCGATGCACCGGGGGGAAGCGGTCCCGCAAGATAGGTCAGCGTGGTCCTTGAAAGCGTGTCGCTGACCCCACCCCAGCTGACGGTGTAGCCGGCGAACTTGCCCGTCGTGGCGCTCGGCGAGGGGGTCCATGAGAGCCGCACGTGAGAACTGTCGACGGAAAGCGCCCGCAGAACGGCGGGCGGCAAGAGGGAGGCGGACGTCTTGGGATCACCAATGTTGTCCCCGCAGCCGGCCAGGGCCAGAACTAGAACCAGTCCGAGTCTCTTCATCGCTTCCTCCCGTCGATGGTCAATCCTGATGTCATGCAACGTGGATCTTCTCTCTGATGTAGCCGACAAGGTGGTCCGTGCCCACACGCGCCTGGCGCATCGAATCGCGCTCCCGCACGGTGACTGATTCGTCCTCCAGCGTCTGGGAATCGACCGTGACGCAAAACGGCGTCCCCGCTTCGTCCTGACGGCGGTAGCGTCGTCCGACCGCCCCGCTGTCGTCATAAAAAACGCGGAAGTGGGGACGGATCGCCCCCTCGATCTTCTTTGCAATCTCCGGCATCCCGTCCCGGTTGACGAGGGGAAAAACCCCGACTTTCACAGGCGCCAGTTTTGGGTGCAGGCGGAGGACCACACGCGTCTCGGTCTTTCCATCGGCTGTCGGCGCCTCCTCTTCCCGGTATGCGTCCACGAGAAATGCCATGAACGACCTGCTCGCCCCCGCAGAGGTCTCAATAATGTACGGGGTGAACCTCTCTTTTGACTGTTCGTCGAAATATTTCATCGACTTGCCTGAATACTCTTCGTGCCGACTCAGGTCGAAGTCGGTCCGGTTGTGGATACCCTCGATTTCGCCCCAGCCGAAGGGGAATTCATATTCGATATCGTACGCGTCCTTGGCGTAGTGCGCAAGCTTGTCGGGCTCATGACGGTGGTACTGCAGCTTGTCTTTCGTCATCCCGAGGCCGAGGAACCACTTCAGACGCTCCGCCTTCCAGTACGCAAACCATTCTTCGTCGGCCCCCGGCTTCACGAAAAATTGCATTTCCATCTGTTCGAACTCACGTGTCCGGAAAAGGAAGTTCTTCGTGTTGATCTCATTGCGGAACGCCTTACCGATCTGGGCGATCCCGAACGGGGGCTTCTGACGTGAAGCGGACTGCACGTTGAGGAAATTGACGAAAATGCCCTGCGCCGTTTCCGGGCGCAGGTAGACGATCGAGGTGTTGTCCTCCATCGGACCGATGAATGTCTTGAACATGAGATTGAACTGCCGGGCGTCGGTGAATTTACCCTCGGCCTGACACTTGGATGCCTTGCGCCCCTTGTACGCCGGGCTCCCGCACATCGCGTCGTCGATCTGGTCGGCCCGGAACCGCGCTTTGCACTCCTTGCAGTCCACCATCGGGTCCGTGAAGTTGGCGACATGGCCGGACGCCTCCCACACACGCGGGTGCATGAGAATCGCGGCGTCGATGCCCTCCACGTCCACCCGCGACGTCATCGCCTGCCACCATTGCTCCTTGACGTTACGGAGAAGTTCGACGCCGAGAGGCCCGTAGTCCCAGCAGCCGTTGAGGCCGCCGTAAATTTCGCTTGACTGGAACACGTACCCGCGGCGCTTGCTGAGGGAAACGATCTTTTCCATCACGGCTGATCCGCCGGACTGCTTTCCCCCTGTGGTTGACGCTGTTTCGGTGGAAATAGTGAGGCTCCTTTCTTATCTGTGAATGAACGTCAGCGGCCAGGGTCCGTGACGAAAGCGATACTCCTGACCGTCGTTCCGTCCCTGACGATGTGCATCGTGACAATGTTGTCCTTTGTTTTTTCGGTCGCGACAACGTGGGCTCCCAGCGGGCCGAGCCGGAGGTTGAGTTCATGATTGAATTCCACGCTCAGGAACCGGGGTCCGACGGACACCCGCTGTTCGATGCGTCCCGTCGGTCGTCCCCCCGCCGTCGCCCGCCACGTCTTCAGATCGCTCATGGCGATTCCGTATCGTACGAACATCGTATCGACCGAGGCGGCGATGCCTGCTTCGGCAGCACGGTTCTGCGCCGTGTCGCGGGAGCCGCCCTCCGTGGTCAGATAATCGGTGGCGGTCAGCCCGAGGCCGCACAATGCAAGCACCGCCGCGATCAGGATGCGGAGGCGAAGTGGAGGACCCGCCGTATCCCTGCTCATTGATTCCTGAACTCCGGCTTCCGCTTTTCCAAAAATGCCCGTGTCCCTTCCTTGAAATCCTGGGTGTCGCAACAGACCCCGAAGAGCGACGCTTCCAGCCGTTCGCCTTCGCTCAGCGGGGTCTCCTCCGTCATATTCACGGCCTTCAGGGCCATCCTGACGGCGACCTGGCCCATCGAAGCAATGACTTTTGCCATCGCGTGCGCGCGGGGCATCAGTTCGGCGGGAGGGACGACCTTATTGACGAGCCCGATCCGGAGGGCCTCCTGCGCATCCACCTGAACGCCCGTCAGAATCATTTCCATTGCGCGGCCCCGCCCGATCAGGCGAGCGAGCCGTTGTGTCCCCCCGTAGCCGGGGATGATGCCCAGGTTCACCTCGGGCTGACCGAACTTCGCATTGTCCGAGGCAATCCGTAGGTGACAGGCAAGAGCGAGTTCGCATCCTCCCCCGAGCGCATAGCCGTTGACCGCGGCGATCACAGGCTTGCCGAGATTTTCGATGAGATCGAAGAGCGCCTGCCCGTTCTCCGAGAATTCACGTCCCGTCGTACCGTCCAGCGACGCCAGTTCGCCGATGTCCGTCCCTGCGACGAAGGCTTTGTCCCCTGCACCGGTGACGATGACCACATCGGAGGCGGGATTATTCCGGATCGCGAGAAAACATTCCTTCAGCTCCGCTTTCGCCCGCGCGTTCAGGGCGTTCAACTTGTCGGGGCGGTTGACTGTCACCGTCGCGACCCGGCCGCTCTCGCCGTACAAAAGTGTCTGATAGGTCATACGACCTCCACCCTGCTCTGGTCACCGATCATGAACCGGTGGACTCTCGGCCTACCGGATGCTTCCACAATTTCCACGTCGTTGCCGAGGATGCTCCCCTCCAGCCGGATGCCGACATTCAGGATTCTGCAGTCACGGAGAATAATGCTGTACTCGACCTCGCTCCCCTTCACGATCGTGTTGTTCCCGACGGACGAAAACGGCCCGATGTACGATTCTTCGATGACGCAGTTTTCGCCGATGACGGCCGGCCCGCGAATGACGCTGTTGATGATGCGCGCTCCTTTCTCCACGACCACCTTTCCCGAGACGACCGACGTCGCGTCCACATCGCCTCGGATGTCGCCGGTGATGTTGTCCAGGACAAGCCGGTTCGCCTCGAGGAGGTCCGTCGGTTTTCCGGTGTCCTTCCACCATCCGGTGATTTCGGCGTAGCCGATCTTGAGCCCCTTGTCAATCAGATACTGGTGGGCATCGGAGATCTCAAGCTCACCCCGGTCGCTCGGGGTGATTGCCTTCACGGCTTCAAAGATGGTGCTGTCATACAGATAGATGCCCGCGACCGCGTAACTGCTCTTCGGATGTCCGGGTTTCTCCTCCACCCCCACGATCCGTCCATTTTTGATCTCAGGGACGCCGAAACGCTCGGGGTCCTTCACCTTTGCGAGCGTCAGGAAACAGTTGCACCCGCTCTTCTCGAATTCATCGATGAAGCGCCGAACGCCGCCGACAACCATGTTGTCGCCGAGGTAAAAGATGAATTTATCCCTCCCGATGAAAGGCTGGGCGAGCGCCACGACCTGAGCGAGACCGCCGGGGGTCGCCTGGGGTATATACGTGATGCGGATCCCCCAGCGCTTGCCATCCCCGATGGCCTCAGGCACCTCGTCGCTGTCGGCATTGATGACGATACCGACCTCGGTGATGCCGGCCTCCGCCGCCGCCTCGATCGCGTAATGAAGGATCGGCTTGTTGGCGATGGGGATCAGATGTTTGTTCCGGGTGTGGGTGATGGGACGGAGACGGGTGCCGCGTCCTCCGCTGGCGATGAGCGCTTTCACGTATTCTCCCTGGCTGGTGGTGAATCGTCGGTGTACGTCTTGATGAGTCTTACGAGCGCTTCGCGGCGTTCCGGCGTGAGTGATCCCTTCGCCACCGCGAGGCGTACGGTCTCCAGCGACATCCGGGTGAAATAGGGCAACATCTCCGGGGCATACTGCCGGATCGCTTCGCAATGGCGTGCGACGGTATCCACCCCCCCCCGGGCGATGGGGCCGCTCAGGGCGGCCGCCGGCCCGCTCGCCCCGATATTGGCGAGCGTCGCCTCTACGATCGGGCGGAACACCGGGTAGAACGACCTCTCGCTCGGGCGTAGCGTCCGGTACATTGCTTCCACCACCCCCATCATGGCGGTCAGATGATTCGACGCGATCACGCACGCGGCATGATAGAATTCACGCATCGGAGGGGGGATCTCCACAACATGTCCCCCCATGACCGCCGCCAGCCGGCGGGCGACCCGCAGACCCCGAGGCTGACCATCGATGCCAAAGTAGATGCCGCGGGCCCCCGGGAGAATATCCTTGGGAGCGAAATCGCGCGGGAATGTCTGCAGCGGATGAAAAGAAAAGACGGCGGCGCCGCGGACGGCCAGCGGTTCCAGCACAGCCGCGGTCAGCATCCCTGAAGCATGGCAGACGGCAAGCCGGTTGAATTCCAGCCCCTCGAGGCGCGCCAGGGTCCTCGCGACGTCGGCCACGGCGTCATGCGGGGTGGCGATGAACACCAGGTCGGTCTCTGGCGGAATCGCGGTGAGCGCGGTGGAATAGTTCCCGCAACGGACAAAGCGGGCAGCCGTGCGCGCCGAGGCACGGCTTCGCGAAACAACAGCCGTCACGCGCGCCCCCCCCTCAGCCATGATCCGGCCGAGGACCGAGCCCACCTTCCCGCCGCCGACAATGGCAACGCGCAGCCGACGTCCCGTCACGGTCCTTTTTCTCCTTGCATCACTCATTGGGCCACGGCTCCGACATAGCCCACCACGCTCCGCTGGTCTCCCGTGATATCCCCCGACGTCGCATAACGAACGACATCTATCCGGGAGGAGCCCAGGAGCTTCAGGGCCGTCATGACCGCGACGGTGGGTCCGCCGCCGCAGGCCTCCGCAACTCCCCCTTCCAGGTGGTCCATCAGCGCCCGTTCGTCAAATTTTCCCAGATCATCGATGACCACCGCGTCGAGCCGGTGCGCAACCTCGGCCGTGTAGAAATGGGAAAGATCGGTGCTCGCAACCAGGAGCACCGAACGTCCCCGGAGAATTCCCGCAAGGGCTTCGCCGAGCACGAAGCAGACTTCCGGCGTCTGGTGGCCGATCACGAGCGGCAGAAACGGGAAGTCCCCCAGAGCCCGCTGAAGAAACGGAAGATGCACCTCAACCGCATGCTCGGCTCCGTGTCCCGCCGTCGAGGAGTGAACGAACGGACACACCCGGAGAAGCGACTCCCGCAAGAGGCGATCCACGCGCACAACACCGAGCGGGGTCGCATAGCCGTCACCGTCGTAGACCGACACGCCTTCGAACAACTCACGGTGACTCGGCGACACGACCACGACGCTTTCGTACACGCTTCCCGCAATCCTGCCGTAGGCGAGCGCCGCCGTCGGCCCGGAGTAGATGTACCCCGCATGGGGCGCGATGATACCGCGTATGCTCCCTGTCCCGTCCCGCGGCACGTCTTTCAGCAGCAGGTCAATCGTCCCGGCAAGCTCTGCCGGATCGGCAGGATAGAATGTCCCGCACGCCGTGCAGGTCCTGATGGAATCAACGGACGCAGTCTTCATCGAAAACCTCGGCGCTGAAGATATAAAGCTTGGAATGCGGATCTTCCCACGCGCGGGGGGGAAGCCCCGCCTTACGCGCGGTGTGCTCCAGAAATTGCTCGCGGTCCCATCCGTACTCGACGGCGACCTGCGGCAAAAGTAGGCCGCGGTTCCAGCCGACTTCGAGAAGCAGACCGTGCTCACCGATCCGGACCTCGTTCACGTCGACCACCCGATGCAAGGGCGAAAGAACCGACACTTCCACGGTGAGGCCGTCCAGGTCACCGATCGTGACGGGGGGGAATCGCGGATCGCTGCATGCGGCCTTGACCGCAACCTCGGCAACGACCTGCGCGAGAGGGAGCGCCGATTCGATGTAGCCGATGCAGCCCCGCAGCTCCCGATCCCGCCTCAGGGTGACGAAGGCGCCGCCCGGCAGTCCGAGGGAACCACTCCCGGCGCCGGTGGCAGCGGGTTCGTGCCGGAGAGCGTGCGCGATCGCATCGCGCGCAATCGCAAGCAACTCCCTCTGCTCCTCCCGCGTCAGCATAGACAAATTCCCGCGTCGGTGATAGTACAACGTAACCAAAAGGCCGTTGATTTTCAAGGAGGCCCCGGCCCCTTCTCCTTGACTCTCGGGGCCTCCTTGACTACATTGTGTTTCGCTTTCCACTTTCGAAAGACACGGATGTCCTTGATGATCAGCATCTCAGGAATCCGCGGCGTCATGGGCGAGTCCCTGACTCCCGACGTCGTGGTTCGGTATGCCGCCGCATTCGGCGACTATTGCCGCCGGACGGGCGTACAGCGTCCCGTCGTGGTCCTCGGTCGTGATGGGCGGGTCACCGGGTCTCTCATCGCAGAGCTGGTCGCTTCAACCCTCCGCGCAAAGGGAGTTGACGTCCTCACCATCGGCATCTGTCCGACACCCACCGTCCAGCTCGCCGTGGAGCATACCGGCGCCGCCGGCGGCGTCGCGGTCACCGCGAGCCACAATCCCATACAGTGGAACGGTCTGAAATTTATGGCGGCGACGGGGATGTTCCTTGACGGTGACGAGAACCGGGAGTTCTGGATGCTGGCGGAGAGGCCGTCACCGTACGCCCCCTGGAGCGGCACGGGCACGCAGACGGCCGACGATACCTGGCTGGACAAACACATCGACGCGGTCCTCGCACTCCGGTATATGAACTGCGACGCGATACGGACGAGAAGGTTTCGGGTCGTTCTCGACTGTGTGAACGCCGCCGGGGGATTGATCGTGCCCCGCCTTCTCGAACGGCTGGGATGTACGGTTATCCCGATGAACTGCGAGGTCAGCGGCGTCTTCGCGCATACCCCGGAGCCCATCCCGGAGAATCTTACGGGGCTCGCCGCGCGTGTGAAGGCGGAGAGAGCCGACCTCGGCATCGCCGTCGACCCCGACGTCGACCGCCTCGTGCTCATGACCGAAAAAGGCGAACCGTACAGTGAGGAATACACGATTGCCTCGGCCGTCAAGTTCGTCCTCCAGCGGTTGGGACCGGCTGCCACGACTTCCAGCGTCGTCGTGAATCTCTCCACGACGCGCGCCGTGGATGACATCGCCCGCGCGTACGGCGCCAGGGTCATCCGCACACCCGTCGGCGAGATCAACGTCGCGAAACGCATGAAATCCGTCGGCGCCGCCATCGGCGGAGAAGGCAGCGGCGGGGTCATCCTACCCGACGTGCACCTCGGCCGTGACGCCATCGTCGGCATAGGCCTTATCCTCCAACTCCTGGCGGAGTCCGGCACAACACTCTCAGGCCTGAAAGCCGGCATGCCCCAGTATTCGATCGCCAAGGGGAAAATGGACCTCGGCGCGATGGCTCCCGACATTGTGCTTTCCCGGGTGCGCGACGCTCATGCACGCGACGGCAGGATCAACACGGACGACGGGCTGAAGATTGATTTCGACGACGAGTGGGTGCACCTCCGCAAATCCAACACGGAGCCGATCGTCCGAATCATTGCGGAGTCGGCAACCATCGCGCGCGCCATGGCCGTGGTCGAGAAGTTCCGCGCAGAGATACTCTCGTTCACCCGCTGATCATGCCTCACCCCTTCCTCACCGGTACGTTCGTCGACGTCGCGGGGTAACAGGCATGTCCGGCAGTCCACGTGATCTCCTCGTCCTTTCCCGCATCCCCGGCGTCGGCTCAAACCGGCTCCGCGCTCTGGTGACGCATTTCGGCACTGCATCAGCCGTCGCCGGCGCCTCCCCCCGGCAGCTGACCACCGTCGGGGGAATCGAAAAGAAAACCGCGCTCGCCATCACCTCCTTTTTCCGCGGAAGCGCGGCACAGGCCGCGGAACGCTTTGCCGACGATCAACTGGCCCGCTGCGCGGCGCTCGGCGGACGAGTGATGACGGTCTGGGACCGCGAGTATCCTTCTCGCCTGAAGGGGATCTATGATCCCCCGCCGTTTCTGTTCTTCCGGGGGACCTTTGAGGAGAGGGACAATTCTTCCATCGCCATTGTCGGAACGCGCCATCCCAGTCCGTACGGCATCCGGATGACCGAACGATTCTCCGACGGCCTCGCCCGGCTCGGTATCACCATCGTCTCCGGCCTCGCGCGCGGCATCGATACCGCGGCCCATAGCGCATCGCTCCGCGCCCGTAACCGGACGATCGCCGTCATCGGTTCCGGCCTTGATGTCATGTATCCGTTCGAGAACAGAGGCCTCGCCGAACGCATCATAGGACAGGGAGCGGTCATGTCGGAATTCCCGCTTGGTACGAAACCCGACGCCGCGAATTTCCCCCGGCGGAACAGAATCGTGAGCGGAATGTCGCTGGGAACTCTCGTCGTCGAAACGGGAGTCGACGGAGGCGCGATGATCACCGCCACGATGGCGGTGGAACAGGGGCGCGAAGTGTTCGCCGTCCCATCGGCGGTCGCCCCGGGGAAAACCAGCGGGACCAATGTCTTGATCAGAGACGGAAAGGCAAAACTGACCGAATCGGTGGACGATATCCTTGTCGAACTCGCGCCGCATCTCAGCTCCATTCTCCCGGAACGGGCGTCATTGAAACCGGCGATGGAATCAGACCTCACGCTTTTCGAACGCCGGCTCGTCGACGCTCTGGGTGACACCCCTGCACATATCGATGCCCTCGTCGCCCGAACTGGATTTGCCCCTTCGGAGGCGCTCGTCCACCTCCGTTCCCTCGAGTTCAAAGGCGTTGTCAAGCAGATGCCCGGCAAAGTGTTCGTCGTTCTGTAACCACCCTTTTTTCTTGATGGGGAATTCCGTATGTTTGTGATAGGGGAAGCCGTCATCGATGACGCGGCCAGGGGGACGTCGTTCTGTTGCGATCTGCGCGCATGCAAGGGAGCATGTTGTACTCTCCCCGGCGGCCGTGGGGCACCGCTCGAGGATGACGAGGTCCTTGAAATCGCCAAAGCCTATCCGGTCGCACAACAGTTTCTCTCCGACCGGCACATCAAGGTCGTCGCGGTACAGGGGCAGACGGAAGGAACCGCCGGAGACGTCGCTACACCGTGCGTTGAGGAGAGGGAATGCGCGTACGCCTTCTTTGAGGAGGGGATCGCTAAGTGCAGCTTCGAGCGTGCCTTCGAGCGAGGGCTCACCGACTGGCGGAAGCCGATTTCCTGCCACCTTTTCCCCATCCGCATCCGGCACTTCGGGACCGACTTTCTCCGCTACGAAGAAATCGATGAGTGCGCCCCGGGGCGTGAGAACGGCGGACTCCAACAGGTCATGCTCTACGACTTCCTTCGCGAACCGCTCATCCGGAAATACGGCGAGGCATGGTACACCCGGTTCGCCCGCTATTGCAGGAAACACGCTGAATCGACTCTCCGAACCTGAATGCTGAACATTTCGCTCCAACATAGGCTGATGATGAAGTTGTCGCCTCAACAGGTGCAATACCTGAAGATGCTGCAGCTCCCGACGCTTGCGCTCGAGCAAAAGATCAAGGCGGAACTCGAAATGAACCCGCTTCTTGAGGAGGGATTTGAAGAGGAGATGGAACCCACCCAGGACGAGGACCCAACGACAGAGGCGGAGAAACCGGAGGACGGGAAAGACCCGGACGAGGACGACAAATACAGCATCGAGGACTTCATGAACGACGAGCAGACGGGCCATAAAGCCCGCGAGCCGTTCGACAATGAAGAAAAGGACGAGTTGCCCGTCGTCGATTGGATCCCGATGTACCAGCGGCTGCTGGCGCAGTTCAGCCTGCTCGAACTGTCCGACGAAGAACTGCTGACCGGTCAGGAGATCATCGGCAATATCGATGAGGACGGATATCTGCGCCGTGAGCTCGGGTCAATCGTCCAGGACCTGAACCTCACGCACGGCACGCAGATCACGACCGACCTGGCAGAGAGCTTACTCAGGCGTATCCAGCGACTCGACCCCGTCGGCATCGGCAGCCGGTCCCTCAAGGAATGCCTCATCGTGCAGCTCGAAGCGAAAGATGCCCATCCCCCGTTGAAAGCCCTCGCACTCCGGGTTCTCGGGGAGTTCTACGAAGACTTTACGATGCGGCACTTCGAAGACCTCGCGAGAAGACTCGGCATCACCACCGAGGAGCTGAAACTGGTCATCGAGCTCATCCAGCACCTCAATCCGAAACCGGGCGAAGGAGAAATCTCGGCACACGAAAATTACGTCGTCCCGGATTTCATCGTGACGAAATCCGATGATGACTTTATCATAACGCTCAACGACCGGAACATCCCGCCGCTGCGCATCAACCGGGCGTACAAAGACCTTATGTCGAAGCGGAAAAAGAACGGCGTTTCCACCGAGACCAAGGACTTTATCCGCCAGCGTTTCGAGGCGGCGAAGTGGTTCATCAGCTCGATCCACCAGCGGCGCGACACCATGCTGCGTGTCATGCGCACGATCATTGAAAAACAGAAACAGTTCTTCGAGACCGGCGAGGGACTGCGACCCATGATCTACAAGGACATTTCCGAAGTGATCGGCATGGATATCTCCACGATCAGCCGTGTCGTCAACAGCAAGTACGTCCAGACGGACTACGGGGTCTACTCCCTGCGACATTTCTTCAGCGACTCCATCAGCACGACCGACGGCGACGAGGTTTCCAACAAAGAAGTGAAACGCAAGCTCGAGGTCCTGATCAAAGCAGAAGATCCATGCAAGCCTTTGAGTGACCACAAGCTCGCGGAACTCCTCAACAGCGAGGGGCTCAATATTGCACGGCGCACGGTGGCGAAGTATCGCGAACAGATGCTGATCCCCGTCGCAAGGCTCCGCCGCAGGCTGTCCTGACCATCCCCATCCTCATCCAGGTTATCCATGTCCGACCTCATACGCTCGACGACCGTCCTGGGCTTCACCTACAAGGGAACGACTGTCATCGGCGCCGACGGCCAGGTGACCGTCGGCCAGACGGTGATGAAACACAACGCGCGCAAAGTGCGCAGACTCTACAACGGAAAGGTGCTCGCGGGGTTCGCCGGCGCGGCCGCGGATGCATTCACCCTCTTTTCAAGGTTCGAAGACAACTTGGAGAAATACCACGGCAATCTGGAACGCGCCGCGGTGGAGCTGGCGCGTGATTGGCGGACCGATAAATACCTTCGCCAGCTGGAGGCTCTCCTCGCCGTTCTCAACGGAACGACATCCCTCGTCATCTCCGGCACCGGCGAGATTATCGAGCCGGACGACGGTATCCTCGCCATCGGGTCGGGCGGGAGCTATGCCCTCGCCGCAGCGCGTATGCTGGTCAAACACTCCTCACTCTCCGCCCGCGAAATCGTCGAAGAGTCGCTCCGGGCGGCCGGCGATATATGCATCTACACCAACAAGAACTTAACGATTGAGGAATTGTGACGCTGCCGCGTCCGGATCGCACTATGAATGAACAAGAGCAGGACCAGCACGACAAACAGCTCACGCCGCGAGAGATCGTCCGCGAACTCGACAGGTATATCATCGGCCAGGACAAGGCGAAGAAGTCCGTCGCCATCGCCCTCCGTAACCGATGGCGGCGCCTTCAGGTGCAGCCCGGACTCCGCGAAGAGATCATGCCGAACAACATCATCCTCATCGGCCCCACCGGCGTGGGGAAGACCGAGATCGCACGCCGTCTCGCCAGGCTGGCCGGCGCCCCCTTCATCAAGGTGGAGGCGTCTAAATTCACCGAAGTCGGCTACGTCGGCCGCGACGTGGAATCAATCATCCGCGACCTCACCGAATATGCGGTCACCATGGTGAAGGCCGAACGGAGGGCGGACGTGAACGAAAAGGCGAAGGTGCTCGCGGAGGAACGGCTCCTCGACCTCCTCCTCCCTCCGGTGCACCGGAAACCCGCTCCGGGATTCGATTCGGTCCCGGAGCCTCCCGAAGAAACTGAGAAGAACGCCACCCGCGAGAAATTCCGGCAGCGGCTGCGGGAGGGACAGCTGGAGGAACGCACGGTGGAACTTGATGTGGCGGCGGGAACCGGGGGTCCCCTCATGCAGGTGATCGGCCCGATGAATATGGAAGAGATGGGGATCAACCTGCAGGACATCTTCGGCAATCTGATGCCGAAGAAGATGAAACGCCGGACACTCAGTATCGCTGAAGCGCGGGTCCTCCTTACCAATGAGGAGGCCCAGAAACTCATCGACCACGACGCCGCTGTGCAGGACGCGCTTCATCGCGTCGAGAATGCCGGCATCGTCTTCATCGACGAGATCGACAAGATCGCGGGAAGCAGGGGCCAGGGGGCAGGTCCGGATGTTTCACGCGAAGGAGTGCAGCGCGACCTCCTCCCCATCGTCGAAGGCTCAAACGTCAATACCAAGTACGGAATGGTGAAGACAGATCACATCCTCTTTATCGCCTCGGGTGCGTTCCATGTCGCCAAACCGTCGGATCTGATCCCCGAACTCCAGGGACGTTTTCCGATACGCGTTGAGCTCGCAAGCCTCACCGAAGAGGATTTCGTCAAGATCCTCACCATCCCGCAGAACGCGCTCATCAAGCAATATGCGGCACTGATCGCGACGGAGGGGGTGGCCGTGGAATTTACCGAGGACGGCATCCGGGAAATCGCCGCGCTGGCCAGCCAGGCAAATGAACAGGTGGAGAACATCGGGGCCCGCCGGCTCCACACCATCATGACCACGCTCCTGGAAGAAGTCCTCTTCGACGCGCCGGACGATCTGAAGCAGACCCGGATCCTGGTGAACAGAGAGATGGTGCGGGACAGGCTGGCGGGAATCGTCAAGAACGCGGACCTCTCGCGGTACATACTCTGATATGTGCCGGGGGGATGTCTCGCCTCTATATCCTGAACTTCAACCCGAAGGCGGCGGACGCGCGGGAAAAACTGCTCCTGTCGAATATCCAGCCCAGGTTGTCCGAAGCGATGTCGAGCTCAAAAAAGCCGAGCTTCAACCCGAGCCCCAACGCAAAGTTGAAACCATCTTCCCCCCCCACCTCGATACCCGTCCGCAAGGGGAGGAACGGAATTGGCCGGTACTCCACCCCGAGAGAAAACCGGGCGTGTGTCGTCGATCCCGGCACGTCGTTGAATCCCTGATTGTAATCAAGGGCGACGGTCATCTCCCCGGAGAATCCGTTCCTGAACGCCGGCAACCTCGACATCTCCAGGGCGACTCCCGCGCGAAGCTTCGTGGGAAGGGAGGTCGTGAACGGATCCCCCGGACCTCTCGTCCCTTTCAACGCCTGCTCCACCGCCTTCCGCTGGCTCTCCATCAAAGGATTGTCCAGAACAAATGAGCTTTGCGTGATGGCCACTTCCACATTCTTTTGCCAGTCGATCCACCCGATATCGGTCACTGCGAGCCCGACCCTCAGATAGTCGTTGACCTCCCCCGAGATACCCGCATCGAAGCCCCACCCCGTCCCCGCCGGAGCAGGAAACGGTGTAAATGCACCGGCCCCGGATCGGTGGAGCTGATCGATGTCCGCGGACCGCGCCATCATGTCAATGCTCCCCCGAAGCACGCCGTCGGTCGCCGTGGTTAACGAAGCGTTCATCCGATGGAGTTCATAGTAGCCGAATCCTTGTACATACTTCACCCCGATGCCCGCGGCCATTGACTTCAGAAACGAAGGGGGGGGGACGGGCCGGCCGAAGGAGAACCCGAACTCCCTCGTCCATTGCGCGGTCATCCCAGTGGCACTGACGTCGTAGACCGAACCCGGCGTATTCCCGTACAGGAGGAACCTGGCGTATTCCTGTGGGATCTGCGCGTCGAAGCCCAGACGTTCGGTCACCGTCAGGCAGAATCGTCCCACGCCTCCGACCAAAACCGAGATGCCGATCGGGCGCGCTTCAAGTTCCCCTGACACGCGTCCGACTCCGTCCTGAAACGCCCCGATGATCCTCTGCTTGTCGGCATCGGTAAGGAACCGTGACACCCGCCCGCCGTCAGAGTCTACGCCGGTAAAGTAATCGCGGTACATTCCGTAGGTCAACACATCGCTTCCGATATGCACGCCGGAGGGCATGAAGGCCACCGTCACCCTGCCTGAGTCGGGAATTCCGAGGTTCGCCGGATTGAGTCCGACGGCGTCCAGACCACGTGAATCGGCCACGAATGTCCGCGCCATCCCGATGCCCCTGATATTTGTCTGCTCTCCCCCCGGCGACCGGGGGGGCGCGGGGAGAACGAGGAGGAGGAAGAGCACCATCGCGAAGGAATGTCTGATGCCGTTCATTTGCCCACCCTGGCGGAGAGTTGTGACCAGAGCCGCAGTCGGAACGAGTCGCTCGTCCGGAACGACACCACCCCTCCCCCGCCGGTTGTGCTCAGCGCGATTGCATACCTCAGATACCGCGCATGAATGAATTGTCTGACCTCGGCGCCGGTCAACACGATGACTTTGGATCCGTTGGAAGGGATTGTCACAACACCTCCTGCATCAACGGCCGCGGCGTCCACAGAAATGTCAGATCCGTTCTGCGGTATCATCAGGAGATTCTGGCGAGCGGAATCGAGCAACTGAACACGCACGCCGACCTGCAGCGGCATTGCGTTATGGATTTCCGCGTATACCGTTCCTTCGTTGACATCCTCAAGCGCTCCCCGGTCAACGACCCCCTCAACGACGCCGTCACCGTTGGCGTCCCCCCAGTCGAGCGTGTCCTGATAGACACCATCGGTGATGCCGAGGTGGAACGGGATACGCACATTCATGGTCCCACCCACCGAACTGTTCCGTCCGATCCGGCCCACCCCCGAGGGAGAGGGATTGTAAAGGTCCGGCGGGTTGACAAGTACCTTCCCCGCAATGCGCACCGAAGCGGGAATCTTTCCGGAAAGCTGCGAAAGGAACTGACCGACCTCCGCATCATTGAATGTTATCGTTCCGCTCCCCGGGGCTATGCGACGCGGACCTGCGGGGGCGATGAGAACCGCCGAGTCGCCGTTTGCTTTGGGCGCGACGATCCTGACATAGAAGTCGGCCGGGAACCCGACCGAGGAGACCACCCCCAGCCCGAGAGAAGCGGCTGGAATGTTCAGCTGGTCTGTGTATTTGGCCGTAAGTTGCCCGAGCTCAAACGGAACGGTCGCGTCAACATTGATCCAGGTCGGCTTCAGCACGACGGAGGCGGTGTCGGCAACAATCGGCGCCGCTGTCCGCATACTGATGAGAACCCTGTCGGTATCGTGGAGTGTTACCTGCTGGTTGACGGGGGCCGGGATGATGACACTGCTGACGAGCTCAAGAGAATCCAGAAGTGCCGGAGGCGCGGCGGATTCGAGCACGTCGCGGGCAAGGTCAAGCTGATACACCCGTGAACCTCCGGCCGGGAGCGGGATGCTGTCCTCGACGCTGACAACCCCGCCCGGGCGTTTCAATTCTGTCAGGCGGAACCGCAGGAGCACGCCGATAGGCAGCCTGCTCGTGAATGTGAAGTCCAGCCGCCCGCTGCTGATGGTGAGAGATTGTACTTTGGTGGAATCCCTGAGAGAGAACTTACCCACATCGTTGTCGGTCAGCCGCTGGGCGGGAATGGAGGCGATGGTTGCGGTCCTCGCCATCAGGCCGCGCGTTGTCAGTGTCGCCGTCAGGGCTGTCGCTGGAATCGTGACCGCCGCTCCCCCGCTGCCGGTGGTGGCAAGATGGAACCCTGTCAGGCCATCGCCCGTGGCGATATGATCACCGGCCAGATCATCCTCCGCCCAGGCCGAATCCCCAGGAGGAATCACAGCGGGGAAAACGAAGGTGGCCGTCGTCGTTCCCCCACCCCCGACGATGACCGGCGTCGTCACCGAGATGGGAATCTGCAAATGGTTCCGGAGCGTCAACCGGACACTTCCTGAAGCAAATGTGATGTTCACAGGAACAGAGACCGCGTTCGGGATGTCGGGCACGTCGAACGTCCCTGGCGGAATGGGTCCCGTCGTTCCGGGTACCAGCCCCGGCAGCTGCATCGGGAACGTTTCGGGGGGAATCGACAGTGCGAACGCTCCCAGCTTCACCGATGTGAATGCGTCCGACGGCGATATCGACAGCCTGTCGTTGACCCGGGTCGGCGGAGTCTCGGTCGAACTCATGTAAATCAGCTGGTTCCCCCCTCCCACCTGAAGCATCCACGCGTTCTTATCCACGATCTCCCGAAGCGTCAGAGTCCGGTTCGACAACGAGAGAGTCACATTCGTGTCCCATGTGGGGGAAACGGGGGTGAGGGGATCGTTGAAACAGTTCAAGGCGGCCGTCGAACAGACGAGCGCGAGCACCGCCACGACGGGGCGGTACCGGCCCTGCGTGGAATGAATTACCCTTGCCTTCACCATTCATTGTCTCCCGTTGGTCCCATCCGCACCGGAGCTGTCTGTCGATTCATGTGGACAAGATTCAAACATAGTGCCAGAAGGGGAAGAAACCGGCCTTCCGTCCGGACGGCTGTAACAGTATGAAGACGTGGAGGTTAGCGGAGAGGTGGGAAGGGAGACTGATGACCGCGACGAAGAGCGGAAGTCACTCTGACATGTTGATTCTTCAATTTCCCCCCGTCAACGGGCAATCAGCTCCCGGCTTTCTTCCCGTTGGGGGCGTTACCCCGGCCGGCGTGCTCAGGGGTGGCCCTCAGGAATGGCAGCCGAACCTAGTGGACTTTTTCGTCGTGGATGATCGGCTGGAAGCCGAACCCCCCCGGACCTTCGCCATGGATCTTGATCTCGCCAAACTTCATCTCGAACTTGCTGATGTTGTCCTCCAGCGCCCGGAGAAGGAGCTTCGCGTGCTGGGCCGTCATAATGATACGGGCATGCACTTTGGCCTTCGGCACCCCCGGAAGGACGCGCGTGAAGTCGATGATGAACTCGGCCGGTGAGTGGGTGATGATGGCGAGGTTCGAATAGATCCCCTCTGCTTCCTTCTCTCCCAGTTCTATGTTGATCTGCTGTCCGGGCTGCTGCTGGTCTGTCATGGGTACTCTCCTTCGCAAACAAAAAAGCCCCGCCGGAAGCGACGGGGCCGTGATGACGCAATGGGCCTACTTCCCTTTCATCAGCTTGTCCGACTTTTCAAATGCCGCTTTCGACTTGTCGGGCATGTTCAGTATCGCGTACAGTCGTCCCAGCTGGGTCCAGAGCGCGGCGTCCTCCGTGCGTATCTGGGCACTCTCCTCGAGGTACGGAAGAGACTGTTTGAATTTTTCCTTATACGACGTGTCGTCTTTGACCGGTTTCGAACCCTTCTTCTCCGTTTCGGCTCTCTTGTCGATTTCACTCTTCAACGAGACGCCCCAGTTCAGGTAGGCCACGCCAAGGTTGTATTTCGCGTCGCTGTAGGATGGATCGATCTCAAGCGCCTTGTTGAACTGCTCGATCGCCTCTGGATACGACTCCTTCTTCAGGAGGAAGACGCCGTACGCGTAGCGGAACAGCTTGTTTTTGGGGTCTTTGGCGACCGCCTCCCGGGTGAGATTCTCGGCCTTCGAGGACTGACCGGTCCGTTCGTAGATATCGATGAGGCTTGTGATATTGTCGACGTTCTCAGGCTGTGACTTATAGGCGACCTCAAACGCATCCAGGGCCTTTGCCCATTCGGCCTTGGCACCGACGGTGTCCTTCGCCTCCAGCTTCTCGACTGCAAATCCGTAGTGGAGCTGGCCGAGGAACCGGGCCGCTTCCGGGTACGCGGGCCTCTTGGCGAGCGCCATCTCAAGGCTATGTTGCGTCCCCTTCTTGTCGTCCTTGGCATACTGCGCGAGAGCCGTCACATAGTAGGTCCCGGAGCTGTCCGGCATCAGCAACACGGCGGTCCGGAAATCCTCCAGCGCCTTGTCGTAATAGGAGGCTGTGTCGCGTCCACGGTTATAGTAGTTGACTCCCTCGTTATACATCATGGCCCAGAGTGCCATGCGGTTCCGCGTGATATCGGCCTTATGCGCATCCGAAAGCGCCAGCGCGCGGCTGTACGCCTCGTTCATGCCGGCATAGTTCTTTGTCTCGAGACGGACTGCGCCCAGGAGGTACCATGCTTCTTCGTCCTTGTCGTTCTTGGCAACCTGCTTGATGAGGCTTTCTTCCGCCTTCTGCCACTGCTTCTGCTGCATGTACAGCTTGGCACTTGTGAGCTCGGCCGAACCGCACTGGAAACCCGTTGTGAGGAGAAACACCGCTGCCGCAAGGAGCAGGGCGACCGGAAAATAGCGTTTCATGGCAACTCCTGATTGGGGGTGGTGTTGAAGAACTTATCATACGAATCTAGGCAAAACCTGCCTGATATGCAATATCCTTGATTTTTCACCGCGTTTTTCTTAGCTTTTTCGTCCATGGAATGTGTCTTCTGCAGGATCATCGAGCATACGCTCCCCGCTGAAATACTCTACGAGAACGACAGGGTCATCTCCATCCTGGACATCAACCCGATCCATCACGGCCATGCGCTCGTAATCCCGAAGGAGCATTGCACTGATTTTCTGTCGATCCCCGAAGGCGACCTGCACGATGTGCTCCACGTGTCGCAGATCGTTGCCCGTGCGCTGGTCCGGAGCCTCAACCTCCAGGGGTTCAACGTGTTCTCGAACAACGGCCGGATCGCCGGGCAATCGGTCTTTCATTTTCATATGCATATCACCCCGCGCTATCCCGAGGACAACATCAGGTTCGTCCTGCAACTCAAGTCATACACCCATGATGCCATGGCAGAATACGCCCGGAAAATCCGGGAGCATATCCCGCCCCGGTAGACACCTAAGGAGATCCGCATGGCCGCTTATGTCAAATTGACTCCCCCCGCCGCCGGGGAAAAAATCACGATCCGGGACAAGAAACTTCAGGTTCCGGATCACCCTGTTATCCCCTTCATCGAAGGAGACGGGACGGGGGCGGACATCTGGCGCGCGTCGCAGATGGTCTTTGACGCCGCCGTCGCCAAAGCCTACGCCGGAAGGAAGCGCGTGGTCTGGTTCGAAGTGTACGCGGGAGAAAAATGCAACAAGGTGTACGGCGAAGGGACGTGGCTTCACGACGACACACTCAACGCGATCCGTGAGTACGTCGTCGCCATCAAAGGACCGCTGACGACCCCCGTCGGGGGCGGGATCCGTTCGATCAATGTCTCGCTGCGCCAGCTTCTCGACCTCTATGTCTGCCTCCGTCCGGTCCAGTATTTCACCGGGGTCCCTTCCCCCGTCAAACACCCCGAACTCATCAATATGGTGATCTTCCGTGAGAATACGGAGGACATCTACGCGGGCATCGAGTGGAAAGCCGGCACGCCTGAGGTGGAAAAAGTGATTGCTTTTCTCCAGGATGAAATGAAGGTGCAAAAGATCCGTTTCCCTCGTACATCCAGCATCGGCATCAAACCTGTCTCGAAAGAGGGATCCGAACGCCTGATCCGCGCCGCCATCCGTTATGCGATCGACAACAGGCGGAAGTCGGTCACCCTGGTCCACAAGGGGAACATCATGAAGTTCACCGAGGGGGCGTTTCGTGATTGGGGGTACGAGCTCGCACGACGGGAGTTCGCACACCAGACCGTGTCCTGGGATGACTGCGGGGGCAATCCCCCCGCGGATAAAATCCTCATCAAGGACGTGATCGCTGACGCTTTCCTCCAGCAGATTCTGACGCGTCCGGCCGAGTACGACGTGATCGCCACGCTGAACCTGAACGGTGACTACATCTCCGACGCTCTCGCGGCGCAGGTCGGGGGCATCGGGATTGCTCCCGGAGGAAATATCAACTTCGAGAACGGATTCGCCGTCTTCGAAGCGACTCACGGAACCGCGCCAAAGTATGCCGGACTCGACAAAGTGAACCCGGGATCGGTGATTCTCAGCGGCGAGATGATGTTCCGCTATATGGGATGGACTGAAGCGGCCGATCTGATAGTCAGGTCACTCGAGAAGACCATCAGGGCGGGAGTGGTCACCTATGACTTCGCACGGTTGATGGAGAGTGCCAGGGAGGTCAGATGCTCCGAATTCGGCAAAGCTCTCGTCGGTAACATGTAGCCGGGCTGCCGCTCCCCGGCAGCATTGGTCGCAGGAAAGCCGGCCGCGGTCAGAAACACAAAATCGTACGGCTGCCCGCGTACATGCCGGTGATAAGGAGGCTCCGAATCCATCGTTGCAGAACATCATGGCAAAGCGCAAACCCGAACAACCTCTCGCCGTCCGTTGTCCGAACTGCAAAGCGGTTCGCGAGCCGGACTACAACGAGATCACCAAGGGATACACCTGCCCGATTTGCGCTGCCCCGGTCGATGCCCAGGTGTTTATCGAAAAGCGGAAGCGCGGCATCGCATGAGAGCGAATGATGGCCCGGACGGAGAGGGACGGGGTTATTTCGGGACAACTCCGGGGCTGGCGCAAAACTCCTGGAATATCCCCTCCAGGTGCCGCGCGATCTGGAATCCGTCCCGGTTTTCGATCTGATAACGCGGAATAAAATGGACGAGTTTCCCCTCCTTGTATAACGCCATCGAAGGAGAGGACGGCGGGATTTCTCCGAGGTGCTCCCTCAACCGGGCGGTCGCCTCAACGTCCCCCCCCGCGAACACCGTCGTCAGCTCATCGGGCTTCACCGGTGACTGTTTCAGTGCCATTGCAATGCCCGGACGCGCCTTCCCCGCTGCGCAACCGCAGACGGAGTTGATGACGATGAGGTTCGTCCCCTTCGTATTCGCCACTGCGGCGTCCACATCAGCCGCTGTTCGTAGCTCGCGGAATCCGATTCGGGTCAGTTCATCACGGAAGGGCTGAATCGCCCTCTGATCGTACTGCATATCGCTCTCCTCTTTCCGGTACGGAAATAAACAGCTTCTATCTCGTCTGACCAGTAAAACCTATGGCCGGCGTCGAAAGTTCCGGGGAGTTGACTTCCGTCGTTTCGCCCCTGATCCGGTCTTCGCGGGGGAGCGCTTCGTCGTGCCTTTCCCGGTCCCCCTTTTCCTCGCCCCCCCCTTTCTTTTTGACATCGCCGCGCTCGGCCGCCCGGCGGGGGTCCGCGCCCTGACCGGCCGCACTCCCTTGTTCTCCTTCGCGGCGATGAGGTTCAACGCGCTTCCCGCTTTGAACCACCCTATCTGGTTTTCGTTGAACGTGTGGTTGAGACGGCACTCTTCAACGGTGCCGTCGGAGTGTTTCACCGACAGCAGGAGGGGGACGCCGGGGGCAAATGTGCTGAGCCCTGTGATCGACACCCGGTCGTCTTCGCGGATCTTGTCATAGTCGGATGGGCTCGCAAACGTCAACGGCAGCATCCCCTGCTTTTTCAGGTTTGTTTCGTGGATGCGCGCAAAGCTCTTGACGACGATCGCCCGTCCACCGAGCCATCGGGGTTCCATCGCCGCATGTTCGCGGCTCGAGCCTTCACCGTAATTCTCATCACCGACCACGACCCAGCCGAGCCCTGCTGCTTTGTAGTCTCGCGCGACCGCCGAGAATTGCTTCTTTTCCCCCGTCCGCACGTTCTTTCCGACGCCCGTCTCACCCGAGAACGCGTTGACCGCGCCGATGAACATGTTGTCCGCGATGTTGTCGAGATGTCCCCGGTACGCAAGCCATTTGCCTGCCGGGGAGATGTGATCGGTCGTACATTTCCCTTTTGCCTTGAGAAGAACCGGGAGGTCGACGAGCTCCTTCCGGTCCCACGCGGGGAAAGGGCTGAGGATCTGGAGCCGATTACTCGACGGAGATACCTTCACGCGGATGGTTGACCCGCTCTTCGCGGGAGCGACGTACCCTTTCACACCGGGGATGAAACCCCTTCGGGGCAGTTCATCGCCGGCCGGCGGCTCGAGCTTCACCTGCTCCCCGCGCTCGTTGGTAAGCGTGTCGGTGACCGGATTAAACGTCAGCCTCCCCGCGAGGGCCATTGCTGTCACGATTTCAGGGCTCGCGACGAACGCGTGCGTGTCGGGGTTTGCGTCGTTGCGCCCCGCGAAGTTCCGGTTGAACGAGCTGATGATTGAATTCTTGTCTCCCTTGCTGACGTCATGGCGCCTCCACTGTCCGATACACGGACCACAGGCATTGGCCAGGACAGTGCCGCCCACAGCGGCCAGTGCTTTAAGGTGGCCGTCACGCTCGATGGTTGCACGCACTTGTTCCGAACCGGGGGTGATGGTGAATTCCGAGGTTGCCTTCAGCCCGGCCGCAAGGGCCTGCCGCGCGACGTCGGTCGCCCGCTCAATATCCTCGTAGCTGGAGTTGGTACAGCTTCCGATCAGCGCAACGCGGAGTTCCTCGGGATATTTGTTCTGCCGAACCGCCTGGGCAAACTCGGAGAGCTTCCAGGCCCTGTCGGGTGAAAAAGGACCGTTGATCATCGGCTCGAGCTCCCCGAGGTTTATCTCGATGATCTGGTCGTAATAGGCCCCCGGATTCTCCAGCACGTCGGGGTCCGGCCGGAGATACTCGCCGATGTCATCCGCACGCTCGGCGATGGTGGCACGTCCGGTGGCCCTGAGATAATCTGCCATCCGGGCGTCGTACGGGAAGATCGACGTGGTGGCGCCGATCTCAGCCCCCATGTTGCAGATCGTCCCCTTGCCTGTTGCGGAGATCGACGACGTTCCTTCCCCGAAGTATTCAACGATTGCGCCGGTCCCCCCACTGACGGTGAGGATGCCCGCCACTTTCAGGATGACATCCTTCGCGGAGGCCCAGCCGTTCAGCTCACCGGTCAGTTTTATACCGATGATCTTCGGAAACCTGAGTTCCCACGGCATGCCGGCCATGACATCGACGGCGTCCGCCCCGCCGACGCCGATGGCAACCATTCCGAGCCCCCCGGCGTTCGGGGTATGGGAGTCTGTGCCTATCATCATTCCCCCCGGGAAGGCGTAGTTCTCGAGCACGACCTGGTGGATGATCCCCGAACCCGGCTTCCAGAAACCGATCCCGTGTTTCGAGGAAACGCTCGCGAGAAAATCATACACCTCTCTGTTGTCGGCGAGGGCCTGCCCGAGGTCCTTCCGCGCACCGTTCTCCGCCTGAATCAGATGATCGCAGTGCACGGAGCTCGGGACCGCTACACGCGGTATGCCCGCCGACATGAACTGAAGCAGCGCCATTTGCGCCGTTGCGTCCTGCATGGCGACGCGGTCGGGGAAGAACTCGACATACGATGATCCCCGTTCCGCACCGACCTTTGGGATCCGCCTGTAATGGGCGTAGAGGATCTTCTCGGTCAGAGTGAGAGGGTGTCCGGCGAGCCTGCGAGCTGCTTTCACCCGGCCGGGGGTTCGTGCGTAGATTTTTTCGATCAGATCAAAGTCGAACGTCATGGGAGGTTCCCGAGTGTGATACCCGTCGAGGGTATGATGACCATGGAGTAAAATATACGCATCGTCGGCTCTCTCCGCAAGTCCGCAGGTTGCACTAGTCTCCGTTTTTTGGTAATTTTCATTGATATGACCACGAATCCCCTCGAACAACACGATCAGGAAGATGACGTCCTGACCCAGGATCCGGCCAAGGTCATACTGTTCAATGATGACGTGCACTCGTTTGACGAGGTGATCGTCCAATTGATCAAGGCCACGCGATGCCCGCAGGCAAAAGCGGAGGCCCTTGCGTGGGAAGTCCATACCAGCGGCAAGGCCGTCGTCTTCGCCGGCGAGCTTGTCCGCTGCATGGAGGTAAGCGGCATCCTGGAGGAGATTCAATTGATGACCCAGATAGAGGTATGATGACGTCCCCCCGCATACGGCAAAGTTTCCTGGATTTCTTCGCGCAGAGAGGCCACCGGATCGTTCCAAGTGCACCGGTCATCCCGCACGGCGATACGACCCTGCTCTTTACCAACGCGGGAATGAACCAGTTCAAGGACGTATTCCTGGGAACCAGTCGGCGGGAGTATGTCCGCGCGGCGGACACGCAGAAGTGCATTCGTGTCAGCGGCAAGCACAACGATCTCGAGGAAGTCGGGCGCGACACATACCACCATACGTTCTTCGAGATGCTCGGCAACTGGTCGTTCGGCGACTATTACAAGAAAGAAGCGATCGCGTGGGCCTGGGAATTGCTCACGAAGGAATGGGGGCTCGACCGGCGACGCCTCTACGCCACCGTCTTCGAAACCGACAACGAATCCGAAGACATCTGGAAAAAGGTCACAGACATTGCACCTTCGCACGTCCTCCGCTTCGGCAGGAAGGACAATTTCTGGGAGATGGGCGAGACAGGCCCCTGTGGCCCCTGCTCCGAAATCCATTTCGATCTCACCCCGGCGATGTCGGGAGCAAGCCTGGTAAACGCGGGTGATCCCCGCGTTATGGAAATCTGGAACCTGGTATTCATCCAGCACAACCGGAATGAGAGGGGGGATCTGGAGAACCTCCCCTCAAAGCACGTCGACACCGGGATGGGGTTCGAACGCGTCTGCGCGGTGCTGCAGGGAAGAAATTCCAATTACGACACCGACGTCTTCATGCCGATCATCCAGGCGATCGCGCAGAAGACGAACATTGCCTATGAGGGGGGCGAGACCGACCCCCACCGTCAGGCAAACCGGGTCGCCATGCGCGTCATCGCGGACCACATCCGCATGCTGTCGTTCGCAATCGCCGACGGGGCGATCCCCGGTAACGACGGACGCGGGTACGTCCTCAGGCGCATACTTCGTCGCGCCTCGCGGTTCGGCAGGAACCTTGGCATGAAGGAACCGTTCATCTACACGATTGCGGAGTCGGTGGCAGTCTCGATGGGGGGGGCGTTCCCCGAAATCGTCGAAAAACAAGAGCACATACGGAAGGTCATCCGCGCCGAGGAGGAAAGCTTCAACGTTACGCTGGACCGGGGACTGGAGATCTTCGAATCGGTTCTGGGACGGATCGGATCCGCCGCCATGTTCCCAGGGGATGAGGCGTTCAAGCTTTATGACACATTCGGCTTTCCGCTCGACCTCACCCAGTTGATGGCGGCCGAACGGGGACTCCCGGTCGATACGGAACACTTCTCAAAGCTGATGGAGAAGCAACGGACACGCGCCCGGGCAAGCGATAAGATGAAGTCGCCCGCTGCGATCACGGAGCTTGAAAACACTTTCGCGAAATTCAAGGACTCCTCCTTCGTGGGCTATCAGAGTCTCGAGACCGAGGCGATCCTCGACCGGGTGGTCGACGGGAGATTTGTCGCCCTCGATCGAACGCCGTTCTATGTCGAGTCGGGCGGTCAGGTCGACGACATCGGCGTTATCGAGGGAGCGGGGTTTGTCGCGGAGGTTGTTGATTCATTCAGGTCCGACAGGAAGATCATCCACGACGTCCGGCCGGTCACGGGCTCGCTGGACCTTCAACCGGGACTCGCGGTAAGAGCACGGGTCGATATACCCCGCCGGAAGAACATCGAGCGCAACCACTCCGCGACGCATCTCGTCCACGAGGCACTCCGTCGTGTGCTCGGCTCGCACGTCCACCAACAAGGGTCGCTGGTCGCCCCCGATCATCTCCGCTTCGACTTTCCCCATTTCGGCCGGATCACGCCCGGGGAGATCCGTGCGATCGAAGAAATGGTCAACGGAAAAATCCTGGAAGATATCCCCGTTGACACCGAGGTGGACCTTCCCATCGACAAGGCAAGGAAGATCCCGAACGTCAAGATGTTTTTCGGCGATAAATACGGCGACGTCGTCCGCGTCGTCTTTATCGACGAGGGCTACAGTGTCGAGTTCTGCGGAGGGACGCACGTCCGCAGCACGAAGGAAATCGGCCTTTTCAAGATCATCAGCGAGTCGGGCATCGCCAGCGGCGTCCGCCGGATCGAGGCAGTCACCGGCGACGGGCTCCGCCGTCATATTGAGGCCCAGGCCCGGAGGGCGGACGTCCTGAACGAGCAGATCGAGAGACTGCGCGACGAGAGGGAGACCCTTGAGAAGGAACTCGGTCTGATCGGCGGGACGATTCCCCCCACTACGACCGGACGGGATTCCTCCCCCCCGGTCCTCGGACGAATCACCCTGCCGGAAGGCGACATGACTCTCCCCGCCGTCGACGCGCTGGGGACAGCCCTGCGTCAGCGCGAAGAGGTCATCGAGCACCTGGCAAAAGAGACGCTCGACATCCGCAGGGAGCTGTCGAAACACCGTGTGCGGCGGGGCACGTCGGCCATTGACGGACTTGTCGAGCACGCGATCCCTGTCGAGGGCTTCGCACTTGTGGCCGCCAGGGTGGAGGCCGCATCAATGGACGAACTCAAGAGCCTCGGGGACACCCTCCGAACGAAGCTTCAGAGTGGTGTCGGCATTCTCGCCGCGGTCGTCGAAGAGAAGGTCGCGCTCGTGTGCGTGGTCACCGACGACTTGATCAAAAGCAGGAACCTCCAGGCGGGGAAGATCGTCGGCGCGCTGGCAAAGGAAGTCGGCGGAGGAGGAGGAGGTCGGCCGCACCTGGCGACGGCCGGAGGAAAGGACGTTGAAAAACTCGACGCCGTAATCCGGAACGCGGGCACCCTTCTCCGCGCCCTGATCGTATGAGGCAGGTTCACAGCGTACCCACTTCACATGAGATTCATGCATGGCTCATCGCCCCTTGACCATACTCGCCAGACAGGCTTTCATTCAGGACGAACTGAACGCCAGCGCGGAAACCAAAAGGAAGATATACGACTCGTGCGCCGGGACGATCGCCAAATCCGCGGACGTTATCATGCGCGCCCTGACCGGGAAAAGGAAGATCCTCTTCTGCGGCAACGGCGGCAGCGCGGCGGACTCGCAGCATCTTGCAACCGAGTTTGTTATTCGGATGGATCCCCGCATCAAACGGCCGGGGCTCCCTGCCATCGCGATCACCACGGACTCCTCGATGCTGACCGCGGGGGCGAATGACATCGGCTATGAGAATGTCTTCGCCCGCGCCGTGGAAGCGCTCGGCAATGAAGGGGACGTCCTCGTGGCCATTAGCACCACAGGAAATTCGCCCAACGTCAACCAGGCGCTGAAAATGGCGACGTCGAAGGGAATGGCAACGATCGGATTCCTCGGCAGAGACGGGGGGACCGCCAGAGACCTGGTCGACGTCGCCGTCATCGTCCCGTCCGATGACACCCAGCGGATCCAGGAAGGACATATCACGATCGGTCACATCATCTGCGCCCTCGTCGAACGGGAGATGTTCGGCTGAGACGCCGCCGGGGAAAGCCATGACCAGTGCACGCCGAGGAGATTTTATTGTTCCCTTCCTGACCGTCGTCACCGACGCGCTCGCCATCGAAGCCTCCTTCCTTCTTTCCTTCTGGCTCCGGTTCCGTAGCACCCTTCTTGATCATCTCGGATTCGTCCGTGAGGCGGCCCCAGCGGTCCAGGGGTACCTTATCGGCTCCGCTGTCGTCGTCCTGGCCTGGCTGATGCTGTTTGATGCACGGGCGATGTACCGGGCGCGCCGGAACGTCAACATGTCGGACGAAATGGTCAACGTGGTGAAGGTCGTCAGCCAGGGGATGCTCCTCGTCTTGAGCGCAGCGTTCTTCTACCGCGAATTCTCCTACTCCCGTATTGTGTTCGGCCTTCTCTGGATGTTTTCCATCTCCCTCATTTTCGCAGGGCGCGCCGCGGTCCGGGCGTTCGAGCGTGCCCAGTACCGCAAAGGACGTCACCTGCAACAGGCAATCCTCCTCGGATGTGATATGCCCGCGAACCAGGTCTATGTGCGCCTCCAGGGGCACGCCTCATTCGGCTTTCACATCACGGGGTACTTTGCGGATACACCCGCCCACGAGGAATTGACCCTCGCACGGGCTCCCTATTTTGGTCCGCTCTCCCGGGCGCCGGCCTACATTCGCGACCATGGAATAGAACTTGCGTTCATCGCCGTCCGCACCGGGGACCACCAGGCCCTGTTCGAGGTCATCGCGGAGTGTGAAGGAGTGAACATCGAGTTCATGCTGGTCCCCGATGTGCTCGAGATTCTGAGCAGCCAGGTGCGCATCCGCGAACTGGAGGGCATCCCCTTCCTCCGCATCAAAGGGATGCCGTTCACCATGTGGGGACGATTCACCAAGAGATTGTTCGATGTCGTTGTCTCCGGCGTGACCCTCGTCCTGTCGTCTCCGGTTTTTCTCGTCATCGCACTCATCATCAAGCTCGACTCGCGTGGTCCGGTGTTCTTCAGACAGAAACGGGTCGGATTGGACGGCCAGGAGTTTACGATGTACAAATTCCGCTCGATGGCCCAGGGATCCGAGCGCTTCGATGCACATGCCCGGCTTGGTATCCGGAACGATCCCCGACGAACCTCGGTGGGGTCGTTCCTGCGAAGGATGAGTCTGGATGAACTGCCGCAGATCTACAACGTGTGGAAAGGAGAGATGAGCCTGGTGGGTCCCCGCCCTGAACGGACGCGATTTGTCGAGGAATTCCGCCGGGTGGTGCCGAAATATCTGGACCGCCACCGGGTGAAGACGGGCATGACGGGATGGGCGCAGGTCAACGGGCTGCGGGGCGATACGTCGATTGAAGAACGGATCAAGTACGATCTGTATTACATCGAAAACTGGTCGTTGACTTTCGACATCAAGATTCTCCTCCGTACGCTTCGCGCGGCGGTGATGTCGAAGGAAGGGGCCTCCTTATGATACCTCTTCTCATTTTCTACCTCCATATCATCGCCCTCGCGGCCGGATTCACCCGGCGCTGGCAGGACGAGGGGGTACCCGAAGGCCTCCTTGCCGTCTTCTTCATCGCGCTGATTTTCTTCGTCGGCTGGAGCATGGCGTCGTTTATCATGAAGATCGTCATGCCCGCTGAGGGCTGGGGGCTGGACCGTGATGCAGCATCGCTGCTTCTGTTAACGGTCGCCGAGGGTATATTTTATTACTTCTATCTGAAAACCGACGCGCCGGATGGAAGTCCTCCCCCATCCGGCACACTGCCGTGATATTCGAATCCTTGGATCCGGAGACTCGGATGGTGTCCGGCCGACGACAGAGGCGGGAACGCCGCTCCGGCGGCGCAGGAGGCAACGCCGCCGGACCAGAGATCACTACCTGTTGCTCACCTTCGCGACCCAGATCCGGCCGTCAAGCGACTTCGCCAGCTGGTCTGCCGCGTCTTTGGCTTCCCTGGAGCTTCCGTACCGCCCCACGCGGACGCGGTACCAGTTTTCGCCCGCGATGACGGCGTCCTCCACAAATGCGCTCATTCCCGCGGCGCTCAATCGCGAGGCTTCCTTCTCCGCCATTGCCTTGCTCGTCCAGGACGAAACCTGCACTGTATAGTCGCCACTGCCCGTGGGAGGAGGCGTGAAACTCGCCGGAGCTGCCGTCTTCGTCCTCTTTGCGGCCGGGGAGGGACTCGTAGCATTCCCGATAGCCGGTGTCGCCTCCAGACTGGGCTCGGGACTCGGGGTCACATCTCCGGAAGGAGCTGGCATGCTTCCCTGATCCGTGCTCGTCATCGGGGCTTCAGGAAGCGGAAGGTCTTGTTCGATCGCGACCTTTGGCGCCTTCTTTCCCCACAGGTGGATCACTTTGAAATAGTTCAACGCGAAGACGCCCATGGCAAGAGCAGCGATAACCAGGACGACCGTCAACAGCGTTGAGGTCTTTCCGCCGCCACCGCTGCTGACACCTACTTCCCGCAGCGTTGGCGGCGGCGATATAGACTGATCCGAATC
>Ga0315273_10000221_pt1 | contig 54850 bp, 59 predicted proteins | sample YL17G02_0_MG_FD_205753 | JGI IMG/M metagenome (GOLD analysis project Ga0315273, IMG submission 205753) | Sediment microbial communities from Yellowstone Lake, YNP, Wyoming, USA - YL17G02_0 | ecosystem: Environmental > Aquatic > Freshwater > Lake > Sediment | place: USA: Wyoming | collected... | reverse complement strand
ACCGCTTCAGGGAGCATCGCGCTTGTCGGCCAGCGACGCATCCTGCGCTTTGAGCCGAGCCTGACGCTCGTCAACGGGAACGAGATCTACCTGTCCGCGACGACGCCAGGGAGCGTGACGAACGTCGCGCCAGCCACGACAGGTCAAGTGATTCAGACGCTCGGCGTGATCGACGACTCGAGCGCCTACGTCTCAGGACCTGGGCCATACCTCGCCTACGTGATCTTCACGCTCGGCCCGAAGGCGGTCGCGTGAGCGGCCCGGTCGCGCTCGTCGCTGGGAAGGGCTATGTCATCCCGGCCGGATACATCGGTTCGCGCCTCGCAGTCATCAGCGGGATCGACCTCAAGGCTATCGGCGCCCCCGGCGTCACGCCAATCTACACGCCTCCCGCTGGACAGACCGCGATCTACACGGCGGCGTACATGGAGATTACGGCAGGCCCTGCGGCAACACCGGCTACTGGCGGCCTGGGGATTGCCTCCGGAGAGTCGGACGTGTTCGCCCCTGTGTCCTTCACCGGGGTCCTGGTCGTGGGCCAGGTGTGGGCGTTCCTGTCAAATGGGCTGTCGCGCACAGGACCGGGGACCACGATCAGCTACGGCAACGACGTGGCTGCGACGGGCGCCGGCGCTGTCACCGGCCGCCTTCATCTCTTCGGCTTCCTGTTCTAGGAGCTAGATCATGCGCCGACTCGTGTTCTACGTGGACCCGAACGCCGACCCTCTCGTTGAGACCGGCTCCATTGGGTGCGGCGACGACGCCGCGCCCGTGAATACGTCCATGGGCCTCGTGCGAGCTGACGAGATCGTGGTCGGAAGCTATTACAAGTATGAGGACGGCTCCTGCCGTCGCGTCGACGCTGTGGAGGTGATCTCGTGACCGCATACCTTGCGACGAAGCTTGTCGCTCCGACCGTGCTGGAGCGCGTCCTCGTGGCCACGCCGTCGCCTGTCGGCCCGACCGGGTACGGGCTCGGATACACCTACACTGGTACCACGGCCTCGCCCCAGTGGACCAACGGGTCTATTTACGCCTTCGGCGCGGTGTTCCGAGCCACGAGCACCGGGATCTACCGCTCGACCGACGGCGGGGAGACCTGGGCACTCGTGCTCACGTTTACCGCCTCCTCGGCGTTCTGTGGCGGAATCTATCCCGTCTACGACGGAGCTGGCGTCATGCGGCTCTGCGCGGTCACGAACGGCTCCGGCAACATACTTCACGGCTATGTGTCGTTGACCGGGCTGGCTGGCTCGTGGTCGGACTCAAACACGGGTATCACCGTCGGAGCTGAGACCGCTGGATTCCCCTGCGTGTGGCGGGGTGCCGTGTGGGGGCGGCAGTCCGCGGCTGGCGGTCAGGGGTACTGGTCGTTCAATCCTGCTTCTCTCACGTCCTCGGTCACCCCGAACCAGGCGAATGGGACCGGCTCTGACGCCGACTACTACATGATCGTGTGGAACGACACGCTGTACGTGCTGAGTGCCGTTGGCGGCACGTCAGCCCTGAACCTCGCCACGATCGTCGGCGGCACGGTCATAAACGGACCGACGATCCTCGCCGGCCTTCCCCGCGCCATTTCGGCCTGCGTCGATCCAACGACGGGCGACCTGGTCGTCGTGTTCGTCAGCGGCGGCGGCTGGAAGGCGTACAGCGTCACGTCGGCCCTCGTGATCACGGACAGGACCGCGAACATGATCACTGGCGGAACACTCGCCGGCTTCTCGGTCACGAACAGCAAGGTGGCCGGGGTGTACTACGATCAGGACGCCAATCCGGGCGGGCCGCCCGCGATCTACTTCCTGATCGCTGCGGGGTTCGCCTCCGGCACGCCTGTCTCTGCGTTCAAGTTCAACGGCTTCGGCGCGGGAGCCGGAGCCAACCTCCTCGGGACGAGCAGCGGCGCGCCGAACGACACCGGAGGCGACCTGGCCTTCGCCTGGGCCGACAAGAACGTCGGCGGTGAGCGGTTCTTTACGCCCGTCCCGCAGGCCGGCGTCGGCACGCCAGATATTTGGAACACCGGCAAGGGCGCGCTCGCGACCGGCGTCACGCGCCGCAAGTTCAGCCTGATCGCTCCGCGCTCGCAGATCCTCACGACGATCGGCGGGAGCCCGGCGACCTACAACCTCGTCGGCACCGCGATCACGCCCACCCCGATCCGGGCGCGCTACACCACGATCCGGGGCACGATCGGCGGGATCGTCCACGTCGCGACCGACATTGCCACGGCCGGCGTGCTGGCCGCGCCGGGGACGACGACGACTGCGGTCGTGGCGCTTCCGCAGGCCACGCTCGCCGTGGTGAGCACCGGCCTCACGACCGCCGGTCCGCAGCCGGCCTTCCCGTCCGCAGGAACGATCGTCGTGGTCACCAGCGGCGGCCCGCAGACCGTGGCCTACACCGGGATCACGGCGACGACGTTCACCGGCTGCACGGGCGGAACGGGGAACACCTCGATCGGCGGTGCCGTGACCGGCGGCCTCCTGCCCACGGCCGGCACGATCGACACCGCGGGCAACCTGACCGGCACGACGGGCACGCTCGACGCGGGCACCGTCGTCGAGGCCCTGTCGACCGGCGGGACGGCGAGCAACCAGTGGTACCGCTCGGTCGCCACGGACGATTACCCTGGAAATACCGTCGCAGCTCCGCTCACGCTGCCCACGACCGGGGCGATCTCCGGCGGCAACACCAACACCGGCTGCACGGCCGACGCGACCGAGCAGCAGATCAGCGTCGGCATGAGCGGCATCACAGCCGGTGACCGCGTCGCGATCGACCCCCGCGCGTTGTCGTAGGCCGTAGGCCAGCTACGTGGGTCTCGGCAACAAGAGCAACGGCGGGCGAATCAAGCGGCTCTGGCGCGGCCGGCGCCGGAAGCGGTGGTATGCCGCCATAGCGGCGGAGCCCGTGCCGCTGCCGCCTCCGCCAGCTCCGCTCGGCTTCGGTCCGATCTGCTTCGAGCCGTACGAGCAGCCGGCCGCGGACGGCGGCTCGTTCGGTCCGATCGACGCGGAGCCGCACGAGCAACCCGCGGCTGACGGTGGTGGGTTCGGCCCGATCGACGTGGAGCTCTTCGACGAGGTTCCGCCCGGGACGTTCGGCCCGATCGACACGGAGCCGCACGAGCAACCCGCGGCTGACGGTGGTGGGTTCGGTCCGATCGACGCAGAGCCGCACGAGGCGCCGGCCGCGGACGGTGGCGGCTTCGGGCCGGTAGATCCGTTCAGCCTCTACGTGACTTCAACGGCTGCATTCTCCGAGCCTGCCCGCCAGCTCGTGTCCGGTCGCGGATACACCAGCAGCGCGCAGTTCACGATCCGCCAGCTCGAGCAGACCTCGGCGCTGAACCTGATGACGATTGGCGGCTCGTACCAGATTGCCTCCCTCCCGACCGCGGATGGAGACACGCTGTTCACGCAGGTTGAGCTGGAATGCACGGCCGGCGTCGGTGTTACCGTTGACGCCGTGGTAACCGTGACCGATCAGGACGGGAACATCATGATCCCAGCCACGACGCTCACGAACTTCCGTCTGACTGGCGACGTGTTCTCGCTCGTGGCCGTGGGCTCGACCCGCGTGCTCCAGCAGAACATCTTGACCGGCGCTGTCTTGCTCTTGATCGTGAACACGCCCGCCACCGGGACGACGCTCACGGCCACGGCGCGCGTGATCGGGTTCCCGGTCACGTAGGAGCGACTACGAGTCAGCGCTGACGAAACTCATCAGCGTCCAGTCGCCTCCCATGAGATGCGCCACGACTTCACGCTCCACGAGAGGCCACATAGCGATCGGCTGGTGCTCTTCGGCCTCCATTGCCTCTACAGCATCTCCAAATACCCCTTCACTACCTGGGAAGCACTGTTGAGGGTCCTGGCTCGCACCGCCCAGAATCTGCATATACATCAACTTGTCGAACCAAAACGTCACCATGAGCGCTCGGCCAGAGCTGACGCGCGGCTTCCGCCTTCCGACCCCAGCGCGTATCGACCAGTGAATGACTTCACGCTCCTCTTCTTCCTCGTCAATGATGCCGCTGAAGGCTCGGAGCGCGACGCCGATCTGGACGTCAAATCTGTCGTACGAGACCGCACCGCGTCCGCGGTGCCCACCTGTGCGTATAGCATCGTGATAGTCTTCAAGAAGCTTCTGACTCGCTGGGCACGCGACGCTTTCAAAGTCGATGTTGTTTCCGACTCCAGTCATGACCCAGCCGCGAAGGTCTCCGCGTCTCTCCAGCACCCTACGATCGCTCTCGATCTCTTCAAGCGGAGAGGTCCGTGTGCTGAGACGTCTAAGCGCATCGACCGCTACACGGTGCAGCATCGTCGTCCCGAGCCTATCTCGTGAGTTCTGGGCGTAGATAGACCACGCAGGCTCACCAAACACTGGCGACTCTCCGCTTCCAGGGCCATATGGCCTTGAGATCACCTCGGCCTGCATCAAGTTCTCAAGCCTGACCCTTCGTGTCGTCACGAGCGCGTGCACGAACGCTCCAGCGATCACGACATCTCCTGCGCGGAGATCCGCATCCATAAACGCGTTCAACGCTCCAGATGATCTGAACAACGAGATGATCTTTTCGGCATCAAAATCAGATGCCATTCCAATGGGGAGCGCCTCGCGCACCAAGTCTCGCGCGCCTTCGTCATCGACAGCGTTGACTCCACTCCGACCAAGGGCGACGACGTAGTTATGCACATCGTCTAGGCCGCGCTCCTTACGCGCCTGGAGCTCAAGCTTCCGTAGACGAGTGTCGCTGTTCATGCGGACAGGAGGCTCCAGCTCCACCTCGTCGGGGCCGAAGCTACGCCGAACGCGAACCATGTCCGAGCTGGCATTCGGGTGCGGATCGCCCTCGACGATCTCGTCCAGTCGCACGACCCAGACGTCTCCGTCCGGATGGTCCCACGAGTCCGCGCCCTCTCGTGTCGTGAACAGGTAGACGAACCCATCTCGACCTGGACGTATGCCGCGCTTCTGGATCGCGCCGCGCACCAGGCGCGGCGCAGAGTGCCAGTAGTAGCCCATGCCGTTGTGACGACGACCTGGCTTAGACGCGAATCTCATGGCCTCTCCTCGTATGGCAGCGGTGGCACCGGCAGCCGGTCCACGAGTTCAGGCGCCGCGAGGAGCAAGTTCCGGTAGCAGGTGCCGTGCCACTCGATCCTCGCGTCCGGTGGAGCCAAGCGCTCCAGGACACGCTCGTAGTCTCCATGCACTGAGTTGCTGTACACGTCATCGAGATCGAGCACGTCCCAACCGTTGGCCTCGAGCGCGACGGCCTTCTCCTCGTCCTCCTCCTTGCCCTGGAAGTCAAGGAGCTCGTCCCAGATCGGCTTCACGTAGTCGACGGAGATGATCCTGTCCGACGGAACGTCTTGGAGATAGCGGAACTGCCCGATCATGCGCATGACGATCCTGGACGCCTCCCTTCCACCCGCCGCGACGGACCTGATCACGCCCAGTACCTCGTCCTCAGGCATATCTTCGAGGAATGAGCCGAACTGACCAGCCGGATCCTCCTCGTGTCTGGCCATGCTCTGGAACAGGGCGACCTCGACGCTGCCTGGTGTCTCGCTCTCGACGCACCCGTCGCCTTGGAAGTAGTCGATCGGATCGTCGGACCTGAGCGCCTCTCGCGCGATGCCCATGAGGTTCTCAAGGACATATCTCGCGTCGACATCGTGCTCGGGCTCGATGCCACTCATGTCGACAGCGACGATCACCGGATAGTCGTTGATCCTCCAGCGCGAGAGGCACGCCGGACACCGGCCGTCGTCGCACTCCTTGCAGTCCTCACGAGGTCCGTCGGCGTCCATCGACCCACCCTTCTGGTGGGCGTAGGGGAGCGCCTGGTCGCGATCAGAGGCCGTATGGAAGCCTGGAAGCTGATGTGTACCACCGGCGGGACGGCCGTGGAACTTCTCGGGCTTGGCGAGGAATGGGTTCCGGCTTTGGCGTCGCGCTGGGTTAGTCCGTGGTTCAGTGGCCGCAGATACACGAGCCTCCAGCTCTGCGATGGCGTGGATCGCCCACTCGATTGCTGTGTTCACATCACTGAAGACACGGCCACTGTCGCCTCCTGCTGGTCCGTGCGGGATGTAGATCAATGTGTAGTCCTTTGGAAACGGAAGCTCCGCGTAGCCTTCGACATACCAGCCACGTACACCAACGGATGCCATTACCCTGCGGGGTGTCCTCCCAGGTTCACGTACAGTCTGGCGCCTTCTTTCATTCGCCAGGCCATAGACGTCTACAAACACATTCCGCCGCAGTCCGTCTGAACTTCCGAGCACACGTTCATAGCGCAAGGCCGTGAAGCCACCTCTCTCTTCAACTGGCGATGCGATCGTTAGCGTACCTGGTAGCGTCCGTCGGACGGCGGCGGCTAGTTGAGCTGCGGCTTCTGGATCCCCTTGAGTGGCGCGGCGCGCCATGTCACGCATGTGTTTGTCCATGCCGACATTCTCGTCGGAGAATCGTCAGTGCGACGAAGCTCTCAAGACGGGCTGCCAGGGATCGCCGTCGCCCGCGGGAACACCGGCTTTGGCCCCTGCCTGGATCCTAGCGGCCTGAGTCCGATCCCTGGAAAATCGACGATGCCCACTTGACCGCAGAGCTCTCCAGCCTCGCCTACTGTGTATGTGGCTTGACAAGCCCTGTTCTGTCCTTCAGTCCATATCACCGGCCTCGCTGTCTCAACGACAAGGCCATCAACGATCGACCGTGAACCGTCTGGCCAGCTAACGCAAGCCCACGCGAGTCGTCCGATCTCGTCAATGTATGGACCAACGCGGAGCTGCGGCGGCGAGCCTTCGCAGCACGAAGCAATCCAGAGGGCAACGAACGCCTTGCGGTTCATGCGATCTTGGCCCATGTCTCAAGTGTCTGCGGGACATTCACGAGGGAGCTCTTGACGGCGTTCTTTGGCAACGTGAACACAGCCTCGTTCCAGCGCCTCTTGACCAGGACGCCAAGGCCATCCGGATTCTCTTCACACCACCCGAAGACGTTGTTCGGAGAGTCATCGACGAAGATGTCTGCGCGACACTTGCTCTTCTTGTCTGTCAGCATGATGTCCTGCGCTAGAGACGGAAAGTACAGCCGGATCGAGTCGATCTTCTCGCCAGCAGCGCCTGAGTTGACCGTCTTGACGCCATTGACGATCGTCTTGGGCGGAGTCGAGCAGACCTCGACATGGAAGTTCTTGAGCAGCCGATCTACGACAGCCTCGGCCTCTGGGTGTGGCTTGAGCGACGCGAAGAAGCCTGGCTCATTGAAGAGCCGGTGCATCTCGTCACAGACGATCGGATGCGCCCAGTCTCTGATGTAGTACGTGTGCCAGTCGTCAATCACGTACGAGGTCAGGTGAACCTGGTTGTGTGCCTCTAGGACGGCCTCGGCAAAGGCAAAGAGAGTGTCGTCCATGTCCATGAGCACCACGGGCTTCTTCAAAGTATCGACTCCATCATGGTCTCATCAACGATCCCTACCTGGCGTATGAGCTGGGCGTCACTCAGGAACATAGACGGAGCGGGCGGCTCTCCTTCTACTCCGGCGTAGGTGATCGCGAGGCTCTTCTTGGCGCGTGTCCAGGCGACGTAGGCGAGGCGACGTTCTTCTTCGAGTGGAGATCCCATGAACGGGAAGAGGCCCTGACGCATGCCCATGACGTAGACATCGGACCATTCAAGCCCTTTGCCGCCGTGGACCGTAGACAGCGTCACGCGCTTCTTGTCGGCCTCATCTCCGTCTGGATCTTCAACTCGCAGTCGATCCTTGGCCTCTCGCTCCTTCATATCGGATGCGACCTCAAGAAACCGCGCTGGTGTCTCTGCGGACTGCGCACACGACAACAGCTCCGTGAACGCCGTCTTGATCGTGAGCGTCTCGTCCTCTCCGGACCTCTTCTCCGTGAAGTGACTGAGAATGTTGATCTCGTAGAACACGCACTTGAGAGCTCCAACGAGACCAGACGTAGCTAGCCTTTCACAGAGCCGCTCCATGTCCTTCATGAGCCTGTAGAGAGCCTTGCTCTTGGCCGCGAGCTCACCTCGCGGCGTCTCGCGCAGCGCACGCAGTGTCGGGAACTCCTTGAGCACGGTCTTCTTGATCCAGCGCGTCGGGATGCGATAGCAGAGGCCGTAGGCGTCACGGTTCGTGTCGTCAAGCGCGAGCGCGATGTAGTTGACAGCGGCCTCGATCTCTGGCCTGGAGAAGAACCCTCGTCCAGCGATCCGATACGGGATCTTCCGGCGAATGAGCTCCATCTCTATCGACCCTGAGGTCGCGTTGATCCTGTAGAGCACAGCGATCTCGGACGGGCTCTGTCCGGACTTGATCGACTCTTCGATCTCGTTGGCGACCCACGCAGATTCTTCGCGAGCCTTCGCGAAGTAGTGGAGGCTAGTCGTTCCATCGATGTCTGGCCGACCACAACGAAGCGTATCGTAGAGCAGGCGCTTCTTGGCCTTCCCAAGCAAGAGGTTCGCGCGATCGATGATCGCCTTCCCGGACCTGAAGTTCATGGTCAGCGGATACACGCGCAGCCACGGCCCTTCGCGCTCCATGAAATCTCTGATGAGCTCTGGCTTGGCTCCGCGCCACTCGTAGATCGCCTGGAAATCATCACAGATGACCATCAGATTCTGGTACTTGATAGAACCAGCGGTGTTCACCTTACAGAGCCAGCGCACGAAGACCCACTGAGCCAAAGTGGTGTCCTGAGCTTCGTCGATGATCACATGCTCGTACTTGCCATGGACTGACATGAGCCATGGATCGCGCTTGAGCGCGCCGATCCCGACCTCAAGGATCGCGTCGTCATGGCTACACGCGATGTCACGCGGATTGAACGGCGCGTGCTTGCCTTTATCCGTTCCGAGCGGATCGTGTCGCGCCTTCTCCAGCGCGACGTAGCAGTGATTCACGAGCTCGTTGAAGCTCGCATCCGCTCCACTGACGGTCTTGGCCCACTCAATGTACCCAGGGAAGACCTGGCCATCATGAGTAGTCCATGCCTTCGGCAAGATCAGGTTGGCTTTGGCTCGACCGATAGCAGACAGGATCTCTCGGATCGGCGCCGCGACTTCGACGCCATCTACTTCGTCTCCTAGACCACCCCTCTTCTTGAGCCATGACTCAGCCGCTTCAGCGACGATCTCCCTGATCCACCACTCTGGCGGGAGGACCCAGTTCGACTTCTTTTGCTTGATGACTCCCCAGGCAACCGAGTGGATCGTCCTGAACTTGACCTGCGTAGAGACGCCGAGCTCGTCCGCTCGACAGCGCATATCAGCCGCGCCGAGCCTGGAGAACGTAGTCAGCAAGATGTCGATTGGATCAACGCCATCGTCAAGCATTCGCTTGACGCGCAGGAGCGCTGTCCTTGTCTTCCCAGACCCAGCGACGGCCAGCGCGAGCGATGGTCCGTCTTTATGAGCGATGAGTCTGTTCTGTTCGTCTGTCGGTATTGGTTTCACGGCGGGATCTTACCGCCACAGTCCGACAGCTACTCCGGCTCTCGAAGCCGAAGCCGGATCGGCGGCTTGGACTCGTTCGACGCAGGCGCCATGATCACGCGCCGTGAGATCGTCCGGCCTGCGCGCTCACCTTCGATTCATCGTCGTGAACCGTGCGCTCAAACAACGCCTTGATCGGCTTGATGCGTTCAACGCCAACCACCGAGCGCGGCACGGCCTCGTAGATCTTGTTCGCCGCAGCGCGTGCTAGCGGCGTCGCTAGCTCATAGTCGATCATCCACGCCTTGCGTTTCTCGGGAGCAAACAGCTCTTCAGCCTCAATCGCCAGCATGATGCTGTCAGCGAGCTTCGTGTACTTCGCCGTCAACGCCGTTGGAACGAGATTGAACTTCATGAAGATCGCTTCGTCGATGTCACGCTCAACGTGCTTCCACTCCCGTAGCGCTCCTCCGGGCATAGCAACACGCATGTACTGCTTCAGCGGGCTCGGGACATCTGGCATGTAAGCCTCGTTCCCGTCATGAAGCCCTGAGTGCAGCCTGATCTCCGGGACGTATTCATCGAAGGCTCTAGCGATGGCCTCCGCGACGTCAGCTACACGCAGGCTGTGCTCTGCGACGGAGAAGAACGGCTCACACATCCCGTTCCATCTGCACTTCTGAGAGAGCGAATGTGACAGGTCCTTGATGTCGATGTCCTCTGGGAGCGGATCTAGCGGGAAGAAGTTGACGCCCGAGAAGGTTCCGATGAAATCTCCGACTCTGATTCGCATACCCGCACCTCTGGAGTTGGCATGCTACAGAGGGCGTCAGACACCGGCACGAACTGCCGTCCAACCTGCCGAATGAGGCCGCGTCCGATCAGATAGCACAGGTACACCTCGGCGACGCTCTGTAGCAGGTCCGTGTCCTGAGCGACGAGCCTCACCGTCGTCTTCGAGTCCTCTTCTACTGCGCGTCGCCTGACGACAGCCAACACGTCAGCCGCTGTGTGACTGTCATCGCCAATCAGCATCCAGCCATGGACACCGGCTGCGTTGACGAGCTTGACCTCCGTCTCCCTGGCGTCGATCTCGGCCTCCAACTGCGCTGTACGTTCGATCAAGTAAACGTGCTCCCGACAGTACGGCTTATCTCCGGTCGTCGACATGATGCATGTTTGGACGCCACATGCGACACGATTATCGTCGACTGGTCCTGCCACGTCGGCTGATGATAACAAAGCGCTGCGTCGTGGAGTATAAATGGCCCGTGGACACCTGAGATAGACTGTGGGTATGAAGGATGCGCGCCAGCTCCTCTCTGAGCTCGATCGAGTCGGTGTGGATCTTCACCTGTGGCTCAATCGCGTCGTCCTCCCCAAGGGAAACAGGATCGTCGAGATCAGTAAAACGCTCCAGCGCATCCAGACGCAGATCTCCACGAACCACGACGATCTACGAACAATCCTGGTCGGTCGTCTACGAGTAGAGCGCGAACGTCTGCCAGAAGACCACGCCTGGATCATTCGCCTGGGCGACCGCGCGAAGACCGCCGGCCAGCTTGTGCGGCCAGCGTTCCTCGCCTGCGGATCGCGCGAATGGTGCCAACGCGTGATCTCGAAGGCCGCTATGTTCGAAGAGGCGGCGAATCGCTACCGCTGGATACTCCTGGAGCGAAGCCAGGTAGGCGCGATTACAGGGGACGAGCGCGGTCGGCTCGTCGCCGGACTCCTGAAGTTGCCAGATGGTGTAGACATCGGAGGGCCGCGTGGCTCGCGCGCGCAGATCCTGAGCGCGTGTCGGCTATGCATAAAGTTCGAAGAGCCAAAGGCCGATGAGACGCGGTGAGCGCAAGATCTCGTGTCGGTGGCTGACGGTAGAGTCGAGCTATGATCAAGCGCGACATCGCGTCTGTTAGGGACATCCGTCTTGACATGGCCTCCTTCACTGCCGAGAAGACGAGGTCCCCGTCTACTCGCGGAGAATGCGGGATCTGCAAGGCGCAGACGCGTGAGGGCAAGAGTTACTGCCCAGAGCACATCGAGCGCATGCCGTACGTCTCCGCCATCTCCCAAGAGATCAAGGAGCGCCGTAAATGGAGAGCAGAGGCTCGGTGTAATCCGCACGAGATCTCGCCAGACGGTCCATTGGCTACCGAAGTGCTGATCTACATCACTGTGGATGGCCCTATGTCCATCGACAGGCTGGCGCGCATGCTTGACGTCGACACCAAGCTCGCCCTCTCCGTCGCCAGAGCGCTACGACGCGTGAACAAGGCCCGTATCACCAAAGGCCGACGCGGAGCAAAAGTCGTCTCTCTGATCGTTTGAGCTGGACCACGAGCTCTCGCCGGTCGCCTAAGAGACGTCGAGCTTCAGCGCTCTTGCGGCCTCTACGTGCATGATCCGAGACAAGTTCTCGTGGTCGATGTAACTGATGCCTCGCACAAGATCTCCCATAACCCTGACGCTGCCGTAGCCGTCTCGCGAGGGGATCCCGTTCAGGATCAAAAGCGACGCCTCGTCTGGAGAGATCGGGTCGTCAGTGGCTATCTTGACCTCAGACGCATCAATCCTCTCATGCTCCTCGTCATGCATAACCATCTTCTCTGCGTACGCATTCGTGAGATTCGCTCGGACCGTCTTGAGGCTAGACGAGCGAATGACGGCAGACATGTGCGCCCACGCCTTCAGCCAGCGCGCCTGGACCTTATCGATCGGTTCAGCGTCAAACCCGACTTGCATGGGGCTGTTGGCTACGATGAGTACGTATGGATACACCTTCTGGCCATCGACAATCATGGTGCACAGATCTCTTTTCGCATGTGGAACGCGAAGTTGTTCTCTGGCGTAAGCTTGGCTTGATCGATGTCGAGCTTATCGTCGACAGGCATGACGGCTGCGCTCTTCATCGCAAGCCTCATCACATCTCCTGCATAACGAAGAAGGAGAGTCTCCTGGGTAAGCGCCAGGATTTGGCGTCCATGACGCTGCATGACGATCTCGAACGGCGTCTTCCACTTCCTGAAGCCTCGGACGTGGAACTTACTGGCGCAGAGACGCGAGACGTCGTCCACGTCCTCAGATGAGATCTTGACCGAGACTACGATGATCCGCTTACCGTCGACATTGATGATGTCTGACGTCCAGGTGGACCCTGCGTGCGTTTGGCTCATGGCAAGAGCCTCATGAGGTCGAACGAGAGGCTCCTGAAGACGTCGCACACGCTCGCGACGGCCTGCTTGATCCAGAGCCACCAGCCTGGGCTACCGGCGCAAGACCGACAGAAAATATGCGAAGTAGATGGCGCAATAGCTGAGCAGCCGGTGGCGACGCAGAACGCCGGAGCTACCGCTGGGAGCGCTGTCTCGACCAGAGACGATTCAGGCTCTGGCTCCGCCTGGGTTGGAGTCAAGGCAGGCGCGTCCAGAGTCTCCTGCAACTCCGCGATCGCAGGCGTGACGTCTGGTGCCGAGACCGCGGGTCTGGAGCCTGCAGGCCGTGTAGGCAACGCCTCAATCATCAACTGCGACAACGGGAGAGAGTGCTCGTCGAAGGCTGTGCTGATTTCACTGCGCTGGTCGCTGAACCACTCTGTCATGAGGAGATGGCTAACGCTCTGCATGTCTCGCGCGTGCAGCGCGTCGTCGAGGCGAGCCCTAGCGTTCCACATGCGCACATGCGCCATCGGTCACTCCCGCCGCGGACTACTCCGCACGTCGATCTTACACTCTCCGTGCGACACGGTTTTGTCGCATCATGTAAACGCGCTTCAAGATACGAACGAACTCAGGGTTGGTCAGCGCGTTCAGACGCGCTCGTCGAACCTTGGCGATAGCCTGATTCGCAGACATGTCGCAGAACTTGATCAGGATCATCGCGCTAACAATCCCTGACCTGTTCCTGCCGGCGTAGCACGACGACAGGACATCCATCCCAGCCGAGAGATACTTCCACGCCAAGTCAGCGGCCTTGCGAGACGCGCGCTCAGTCATTGTCGCCTCGTCGGCCTCCATCTCTGGATTATCGTCAAGACGGACACGAATGACATCGAAGCATGATGGCAGCTTCGGCTGGTGCTCTATGGCCGCGAGGATGACGAGTTTCACTTTCGTTTGAAGGAGCCCTGTCCAGCGGAGCGTATCGGCGTGGTCGCCTTGCCATAGGCGACCGCCAGACGGATGACGCCAGATCAGGTTCACTTCGACTCCTTGTAGCTCTTCATGACGCTGTCTGCGGCCCACGTCGATGCGCGACGCCAGTCTATCTCTCGGCGATATGACCGACAGTCTTCAGAGGCCATTTCGCTGATCAATCGGCTGGTCTCTGCCGCGCCACGACGTCCAGGAACACAGATGACTGAAGCGACGCCGTCCTTGTGGTAATGCGTTGGGCTCACCAGGCCGAACTCGACGTGAACAGGCCAGAACGGCTGGACACCAAGGCCGACATCGTGATTGAACTGATCTGCAGTGATGTCAATCACCACAGGACCGCATCTGTCTGTTTGGACCTCAACCCACCAATGGTCCTGATGATCTTCGTGGGCTCCGATGAAAACCTCGCCGCGAACAGCCTGTACAGGCGTCTTGGTCGCTTGCGCCAGCCGGTCGGCCAACACAAGCGAGGCGAAGATGCAGTTGAATGTTGAGCGCCCGACAGACCTCATGAGGCTGTCGCGGACTTCGGACGCGATCGTCATGCATGTCGAGAGGTCGGCCACACGGCTCATGGTAGCGCGTGTGTTCTCAGGTCACCTGGAGCTTGACGCTATGTACGCCTGGCTCGTCCGAGGCGCCACCCCAACGCATTATGACACCGCAACACGAGCTCTAGATCCCTCTTCATCTCCAGATTCAGCGCAATGGCGTGCTCAATCCGCCAGCTCTCAACGATCTGCTCACGGTCACGATTCCGGCTGTCCATGTGCGAGAGATCCGGGAAGTCTTCGCCATCTCGAAATACAGGACCGACTGTGCTGTGAAAACCGCTGTAGAAGCAGTCTCCGTGCGCCCACTGACCACGACGCTTGTCGTAGTGTCGAGCTATGAACAGCGAGACTAACGGATTCTGAAGCAGCGTCCGTGAAATCTGGCACGACGCCCCGTACACAGCGGCCATTCGCGCCGGCCTAGACTGGAGATGGATCGCCTCTCCATTCGGCACATAGATCCAGAGACCGACGTCTTCTGCTACGAGTATGCCTCTTGAGGCGATACCACGCTCGCTTCTATCGATGGCGCTATCGAGCTCACGATCTCCGCTATGCCATCTAGCAATGAACGCGCAGGCGACGTCTCCGGCTCGTTCGGCCTGAGCAACAACGACGCGCCACGCATCTGGGCTGTTAGTCGCTTCCGCTTGGCGAATGGCTTCTCGGCGCTTTGAGTCTGTCATGAAGCTCTCCGCCGTGGCGATCTTACGCTACTTCATCTCGGGGCTACGTACTTCCCGATCACAGCGACGAGCGCCTTGCGCTCCGTACGAGCGTATCGTCGCCGGCACGATTCTCGGCTCCAGGGTTGATGGTCATGTTCATGGCCGTCGCATAGAGCGACAGCGCGGTGGCGCAGTCGTTCTTCTCGGCCTCTTGGAGCGTGCTCATGAAGCCGATCTCTCCGTCGTCGATGCTCCAGGCGACACGACCACGCTCCGTATAGATGAATCCGACTCCGCCGGTCTTGTCTCCGATTCGAAAATCGACGGCGATCCCTTTCTCTTTGGCGAAGGCTATGAAGGCTGCGTAGCTGGCCCCCATGACCGAAAGCGATTCGCTGTGCTCCACGATGCCTGCCTCCTAGAAGTCGTCTCGACCGTCAGATCTTGCTGTTGGGGGTCGTCCACTCGCCGATCCCCTCGAACTCCTCCCGCTGGAAGTCCGAAAACAGGTTCGGATAGCGCGTCAGGAGGATCTTGCCGACCTCATCGAACACCAGACGGATCTCCTCTTCGGCGCTCCGGTGGGTCCGCAGAGCGAGGACAAACCGCAGGGTGCGGATGTTGGCCGACCAGCCGATCGAGGTGGCGAGGCCCTCGGGCGCGAGTCGACGGAAGGCCGACGTGAGCTTCTTCTTGTCGGAGAAGTTCTTCATCTCGTCGATCTTGAAGTGCTCGGCGAGTTCCAGTTGGACCCGCTCCAGGTGCTCGTAGACCTCCTTGAACTTCGCCATGGCCCACTCGTCGGACGCGAGGCAGGTAGGCACCCAGGCGCGCAGGGCATCGAGGCGGACGTAGCGCAGGGACTCCTGGGAGATCGCGACGCCGACGCGATGTCGACAAAGTTCGTGCGTGAACACGCGTGAGACGTTGTGGAAGATGAAGTTCACCGAGCTGTGCTCGGTGACACTCCCGTGCTTCACGTCGATGACGTTCTTCAGGTAGACATCGTTGCCTTCGCGGATCTTGGTGACGTTCGGATTCAATCCGGCGGCCCAGGAGCGATAGCAGAGCCGGCCATAGACCTCCGGCAGAAGCTCCACGTCCGAACCCGCGTCGCTGCCCCAGTCCTCGGCTCCGACGTCGTGGAGGTACTCCTGAAGACCCGGGACATCCTCAGTGGGCTGCTGGATCATTCGGCTCTCGCCGATCAGGTAGACCTTGGGGTCAACTCGTTGCACGCTTCACCCTCCACTTCGACTTCTGGAATGGATTCGTAGCGCGGTGATCTCCGCGGCTCATTCTGATCATCACGGAAGAAGCGAGCAAACTCGGCACGCATGGACGCGTCGCCCGTGAAGCACTGAATCAAAACGACATCCATCATGCCTGGAGCCTCGCGTTGATGTAGTTTGAAATGCACTCGTCATCACAAAATGAGCGCGTAGCTCCAGCGTCATCCTTGATCGCTCGTGGATTGAGCGCTCCACACCACGCGCATGTCCCGCGCTTCGGCAACGCGCGCCGGAACCGAGACCTCTCACAGTCAATACAGGTCGTGCCTTCTGGGTCGTAGGCCGAGATCTCTAGCGGACAGGAATCGGGTGGACAGGCCGTTGGATCATAGAGATCAGTCTGAAGCGCTACGATGAAGCCGTCCTTCTTACAGTCGTCGCACTTGCCTGCGTCTCCGATCTTGAATGTCCTCACCGCGAGAGCCCCGTGCTTGTCTCTGTGGCTCCCAAGCTCATGAGCTCTCCTGATCGGGCGAGCGGGATTCGAACCCGCGACCTTCTGGTCCCAAACCAGATGCGCTACCAACTGCGCTACCGCCCGTGACGCGAAGATCCTACCAGACCTCTCCGACAGCTACGCCAACCCCCTGATCCTGGCGACCGACATCTTGTGGTACTTCGCCGAGAGCTCGATAGACGTGCACCGCTCCACCCCCAACGCCACGCACGCCTCGGCTGTCGTCCCGCTGCCACCGAATGGGTCGAGCACATGCTTGGCACGGCTCACGCCGTGTAGCTTGATGCACGCCTCTGGTAGCGCCAGAGGAAACGGAGCCGGATGCGGCCTCCTTGCTTGAATCGTCGGGTATGGCAGAAACCAGGTGTTGCCACGACACCTGACGTCTGGGCGCCCGGCCGCGCCGAACCTGTTGATGTTCGTCTTGTCCTCGAATGGCACACCAAAACCAAGACGATCGATCTCGACGTCGTTGCTGAGCGTCAGGTGATAGATCATCTCGTACGAGTCATTGACGAAGCGTTGGCTCTTCTGCGTCTTGATGTGTCCGAACGTCCGCATGATGCCATTGCCTTCGAGCTCAGCGAACGATCTCACGAGCGAGCGTGTCGCTTTCTTGTCGAGCCCGGCGTGCGCGGCGGCCTCCTTGATGACATCCTTCTTGGTCTTCACAGGGATCGAGATTGACTTCACCCAGGCCAGCTTGTTCTGGAGCTCTAGCCCATACGTCTGAGCGACCAAAAGAACGCGCTCCGCGATGTCGGGTTGCGTAGACTTCCATCCGACGTTCAAGAAGATCGACCCATGAACGGAGAGCACGCGTGCAAGCGCGCCAAGCCACTGACTACACCAGCACAGGTAGTCATTCATCGACCGCTTGTCGTCGTAGACGTCGTACTTGATCCCAAGATTGTACGGACAGGAGAGAACAGCCACGTCAACGGACTGATTTGGCATCTGGTCCATAGCGTGAACGCAGTCGTCGTTGATGAAGGCAAGGCTAGTAGCGCGACGCTTGGACAGGACGGTCTTCATAGGCGCATGATAGGCCCATAGACCGACACCCGAAGAAAGGCCGGGCTAGGATTGCTCGCACAGTGAGGTGAGGCGTGTTCATCCGGCTAAACGACATGGGTCAGCTTCCGATGACTGATCAACAGAAGTCTGAGAAGCTCGACGCTACGGCTGAGATGCTGGAGAAGCAGGCCGCCGCAGTCGGAGGACCAGCCGCGGCAGGGATCCTGGCGTCAGCGGCGCAGATGCGGCAGACAGCGATAAATCTCCGTGCACCGAAGTCGCTGAGCCTGTTGGCCAAGGTCGCCATTGCCGGCGCCGCACTTGGGGCGCTGATGGTCGTTGGTGGCGCGATCTCGACAATGGCCAAGAAGGTGAAGAAGTAGAAGATGGCCTACATCACTCTGGCAGACCTTGGAGCCGCTATCCAACAGCGCGTCCCAACAGTCGCCGACAAGGTCGCTATCACCAAGCTCGTCGAAGAGATCGAGTTCGCCGGCAACACCAACGTGAGAGTCGCCTGGGCGAAGTACCAGGATGTGATGAACGCCATGAAGTCGCTCCAAGGATGGAGTGACTCTGGCAGCGGCTATGACAGTCTGGCTCGCCTGAACGAGCGCATGGGCCAAGTGATCGGCGGATTCACGCAGGTCATGTCGTACGGCGAGCTCCTTGGCATGGTGAATGAGATCACCGCTGGCCTGAACGCCGTCCAGCCGGGTGGTAGTTTCAATGCGCTCGCAGACCCTGCCGTACGAAGGTTTATGGCGATGTTCGGCGGACCAGTGGCGTGGCTCTCCCTCTACCAAAGCCCGCGGTCCCAAGACGTCCTGTTCGCCAACCAGCAGCTCTTCGCGTCATGGCTTGATCTCCTCATCATCGCGAAAGACTCACGACGCATCACTCCCGCTCAGTTCACAGAGCTCATGGCTCGCGCTAACCAGAGCTGGAAGAAGTCAATCGAGAAGCAAGAGCAGGTCAACAAGGACGGCGAGGGCATCTCGCCGTGCGTAGATCTCGTGATGACCTGCGTAACTAAGGGGCCAGGTGCGTGCTGGGACGCGCTCCCAGCCTGTTCATCGTGGGGCCGGACAGCGGTCGTCGTTGGTGGTGTCCTCTTGATCGGTATGCCTACGCTGTATTTCGTGACGATCTTCAGCGGGTTCATCAAGGCCGCAGGGAACATCGCAGCCAGCGCCACCAGCAAGAACGCGCCGCGTCGCCGCGTCGCGAGTAAGAGCGTACAGCGTCGCCGTTAGCGGTGGCGCTCAGCATGTTCCAGAGTAGTTGTTCCCTCGCGTCCCGCGCCTTCCATGGCGCGGCTTCGTCAGCTTCGCTCTCTTCCAGTGCTGGCCCGGGTAGATCACCCCCGGGTTGTCTGCGCCGCGAAGGCTCCGACGCGGCGCAGGTTCGTCTACGTGATAGGGGTACGAGACGTTCGACTGTGTGTTCGAGGCTGTAGATACCGTGAGGATGTCCGAAGCCATAGATGCTGTAGACGTAGATATCGCGAGTGTATACGAAGCCGTAGGTACCGTGATGCGTACGGTCACGCCTCCTTCCGGAGGCGCATAGCTCCGAGAGCGTCTGCGGCAGGCGTAAATCCGTCACACGGGACACCTAGCGCGCGAAGCCCAATGCAGAGCTTGACGAGCTCTGGGTGCTCATGCTCACAAGGGTGGTCACTGCCAGCCGTATTGGCCTGGATCTCACGTATCGTCCGCTGAAGCCCGTCAACCATCTGTCTAGCCATCTCCATCGTCAACATCACGCCGCTGGCGCCTGGCCGTCCGTCGTGCGAGTAGATCCCAAGAAAGATCGGCGTCGTCGGAGTCTTGGAGCGCTCAACGAGGATTGGAGAAGCGCTCACCTGACACCGATGAGCGTGAAGCGCCGGACCCCAGGAGACACCTCTTCGTTCCACATGTGGAACGGCCTGACGAATCGCAGGCCGTCTTCATTCCTGTAGAAGATGAGCTGTTCGTTCGTCTCGGTATGGACACCCGGACCGTCGAGCAGGTAGAGCCCACCCTTGAAATGCCTGTAGAGCTCGGACTGCAGCGCCTTCTTCTGCTGCTTGCACAGTCCATAGACCTGACACGCGAGCAAGACGCTCTGAACGATCAGGATAGACAGGATCAGCGCCACGCAGCCCTCCTACGAGCCCGCATGATAACGGATGGCTCTGACGCCCAATCAATAGTCTAGGTAGGATCAGCATGTAGAGGGCGGTCACCATGTCCAGCACATACGACGAAACGCCAGTTTTCGATGACTCCATGGGGGACGATGTCGAGAACGATTTTGGCGACGACGACAACTGGAGCATGGGGCAAGACACCGGTCCGGTCGACGCTGTGACACAGCCCGCACCTCCAGCGCCTGCTCCGGTGTTGCCCAAGCCGCCAGTTGAGCTGCCAGCTCCTGTGCCGCCAACTCCTGCGACTGGGAGGCTGGTGAGGCGCGACGCTCCTCGTGGACGCCGCGCTCCCGGCGGTGGTGGCTTCAAGCGCATGATCGGGTATACGCTGGTGTTCGCGCTCGGCGCGACGCTGGGCTACATATTCAGGTCCAACAAGAAGGACTAGGGCGTCACCCGACCGACGTATTCTTCGCCGCCCCACGCCTTCATGAACTTCTCGCCATCAACAGTCAGGCCATAGAACAGCACGCTCTTGACCTCTGGGTCAAACGACCGCTTGGCCACCTCGAGCATGAAGCTGTTCACGCCCTGTCGCCTGAATGGGCGCTTGACTGACATGTGGGTGACGATCATCGACGAGTCGGCCTTGCGCAGATGGAACTGCAGGGCCCCGACCAGGCACTCGCGCGAAATCTTGTTGCGCCAGAAGAGCTCGATGGTTCCTGGGCCGTGAACAGCGCGTGAGTCTTGATATATCGGAGGCGACTGCCCGTCTGAGTTGATCGCTGACTTGATGCGCTCGACACACGCTTCATCGACTGCGAAGTACAAGACGAAGCGCTCTGCGCCTGGCATAGCCCAGAAGAACTTCGGCAGCTTCGCCATCAGGAAGTTCTCTGATTCGAGCCTGGCGAGACCCGCCGAGAACGCGCCGTCTCCTGCGAGCAGCCTCTTCCCTACCTTGTGGATCTTCATTGAGCTCTCCAGAAACACAACGAGCGGCCCGAAGGCCGCTCGCTGTGTCTAGGCTATGCCGAGACCCGGACTCACCGGTCCGCCTGCACCCCCGTGGGTCGGCAGCCTGATCGTGTGGAAGGAAGTGAGTCCAACGATCAGGCACTTGAGGTCTGGATCTTACTCTACGGTTGCGACCTGTGTCTAGCCGTAGACGTCTTCACGCGCATCCGCTGCTCGTGCCGCAGTACGTGCAGACGAAGCAGGTCCCGCTCCTCGTTGTGATGTTCCCACAGTGGCTGCACGACACCGATTCGCGCGTGCTGGCCTTCATGACGATAGGCGTAGCGTTGACCACGCTGGCCTTCACGACAGGCGTGTCGTTGGCCGCTTGATCGTCATACACCTCATCAGAGCCTGTTTCGCCAGACTCCGGCTTGATGTGGGCGTACTCCAGGCCGGACTCACCCATGTACTCGATTGCCAGCGAACGGAAGATCACGTCGAGGATCGACGTCCCACTACGGATGTTCTCGTGGCCCTTGACGCGGCCTGCTGGCTCGAACCTGGTGAACGTGAACGTCTCGACTAGCCGCCGGAGAGGAACGCCATGCTGAAGAGCCAGTGACGTCAAGATCGCGAAGCAGTTCGACATGCTCCGCATCGTTGCGCCCTCCTTGTGCATGTCGATGAAGATCTCTCCGAGCGACCCGTCTGCGTACTCCCCCGACCGCAGGTAGATCTTCTGGCCATCGACAGAGAACTCCTGCGTTATCCCACGCCGCTTCTTGGCCAGCCGGTGCCTGACCGTCTGCGGTGGACCATGGCTCGGATCGTCAGGGCTCTTGGAGACCTCCTTCTCGTCATTGCGCACACCGGAGTTCAGGACCTGGCAGCCCTTGCTCTTGTCACGGTAGACCGCGACGCACTTGAGGCCGCGCTTCCAGGACTCCATGTGGATCTCCTCGATCTCGTCAACGGTCGCCGTGCTCGGCATGTTGACCGTCTTGCTGATCGATCCACTGACGAAGGGCTGGACGGCCTCAAGCATGGTGACGTGACCCATGGGAGCGATGAATCGCTCGCCCTCAACGTAGAGGCCATCGATCATCTTCCCGCAGCGACCCGCGCAGTCAAAGACCGGCAGGTGATCAGGCTGGAGATGCGGAGCTCCCTCGATCCGCCCGTTGGCCATGACGTAGTCGACGATCTCCACGACCTGCTTGTCGCCGTAGCCGAGTGTTTCCAGCGCAGTGCCGATCGACTGGTTCGCGATCTCCATGGCCCCGCCGCCCGCCAGCTTCTTGAACTTGAGCAGCGTGTAGTCGGGCTCGATACCGGTCGTATCGCAGTCCATCAAGAGGCCGATGGTCCCGGTGGGTGCCAAAACAACCGCCTGCGAGTTGCGGTAGCCGAAGGAGTCACCCAGTTCAACGGCTTCGGCCCAGGCGGTCTTGGCCTCACTGACGAGGTACGACGGGCACTCAGGACCGATCTTCAAGACCGCGGCCTCATGCTTGCGCATGACAGCGCGCATAGGCCCCGCGTTGGCTGCGAACGCAGGGAACGGACCCTTGCTGGAGGCGATCTGTGCCGACGTGGAGTAGCCGACGCCGGTCATGATCGCCGTCAGCGCTCCGGCGATCCCTCGGCCTTGCGCCGAGTCGTAGGGGATCCCCATGACCATCAACATGGCGCCGAGGTTCGCGTAGCCGAGCCCGAGCTGGCGACAGTCGTGCGTGTTCTTGGCGATCTCGCGGGTCGGGTAGCCCGCATAGTCGACGAGGATCTCCTGGGCGATCGTGAAGACCCTGCAGGCGTGCTTGAACGACGCGACGTCGAAGGTCCACTGGACACGACGGCTGCCGTTCGCTCCGGTGACGTTCTTCTTGAGGAACTTCATGAGGTTCAGCGAGGCGAGGTTGCAGGCAGACTCGTCGATGGACATGTACTCGCTGCAGTTCGAGACCAGCAGTCCGCCAGTCCAGTACGTGTGCTCCTCTGCGTCGACCGTGATGTCGAAGACCGGCTCCATTCCGACTGGAGTCCTGGACACGATCTCGAAGGTCGTCTTCGCTGGCTTGACGCCGCCGCTGGCGCGTCGCTCACCTTGACGCGCCGTCCTGTCGCACGCGAGATTGAGCTTCGCCTGCTTGTACTTCTGGATGAAGCCGATCATGTCACTGAACCGCCACCGATCGACAGTGACGTTCAGGTCGTAGCTCTCCTTGCAGGTGTATGTCCCGTTCTCGAACTGGACGTCATGCGCATTGTTCGTCGTGTAGTACGAACGGATGCCCAGAGAGGAAAGCATCTCCTGGGCGCTCGCGATCACATCGAAGCTCGACGCCTTCAAGGTGACCATGTTCCCGCCGACGATCGAACCGTTCGCGGAGTACAGGCCACGCAGGAAGCCGCGCACCTTCACGTCGTTCCCGTGCTTGAAGCGGCTCGGGATCTTGCGCTCGTAGGTCCTCGGTACCTCGCCCCTGGTGATGGTCGTGCTGACCTGCCATCCGCACCTGATGAAGCGCTCGCGCGGCTCGATGAAGAGGCCATTCACCTCGCTGTCGAAGTAGTCCTTGTCGTTGTCTCCGACGAGCAGGAGTGGCGGAAGACTCGCCATGGCGCTGAACGTTGCGCCGTCGCCGAGAACCAGTCCGTCCATGATGTCCTGCGGATCGAGCGGCTGGTCCGCGTCGAGATCGCGCTCGATCGCGGCGGAGATATCGATGCCGTCAGCCATGCCGACTTCGATCTTCTCTCCATCCTGAACGATCCTGTGGTTCTCGGTTCCAAAGAACGTGCCGGCGCGCGTGTGGAACTCCTCGACCAGCTTCACGCCGGTCTCGATCTTCCGCGTGACCTTCGTCCAGCGCTGCCCGGACCAGATCGTGTGCCCCACCTCGATCTCGCCCATGGTTCGGATGCCTTCCGGCGTCAGAACGGTCGCCCATGCTGGCTGACACGGGTTCGAGCCGCGGATCCTGCCGTTGTGCGGGATCGTGTGCCACGCGTTGATGGTCGTGTCGAACTGCAGGCCCGGGTCGGCGCAGGCCCACGACGACTCGGCGATCTGCCGGAAGAGCTCCTTCGCCTTGAACGTCTTGGCGACCTTGCCGGTCGTGCGCCAGGTCGTGTTCCAGTCTCCGTCAGTCAGCACAGCGTTCATGAAGTCGTCGGTGACGCGCACGCTGTTGTTGCCGTTCTGCCCGCTGACAGTCCGGTAGGACTCGCTGGTGAACTCCTCTCCGAACCCGGCCTTGGCAAGCGCGATGGCCTTGGCCTCCTCCCTGACCTTCCAGCCGATGAACTTCTGAATGTCTGGATGATCGATGTCGAGAATGACCATCTTCGCGGCACGACGAGTTCCGCCGCCAGACTTGATCGCTCCCGCCGACTTGTCGAACACGTCGAGGAAGCTCATGACGCCAGAGGACGCGCCTCCGCCAGTGAGCCGCTCTCCCTCAGCGCGCAGGCTTGAGAAGTTCGCTCCGCTGTTATGGATCGTCGTCAGGCCGAACTCGCCGGCGAGGTAGTTGTTGTGACGCCTGGTCGTGAGGTCATAGAACTCGGCCGGCTTCTGCGGCATCACTACGTCCTCGACGAAGGCGACGCTCTGCGCGACCAGGTAGAGCGAATCCGCGAGCTTCTTGTCGACGATCTCGTTCGTGCGACGCGCCTCGTCGATGAGGCGCATGAGCTTCTGTGGGTTGATCACGCCCTCGTAGTACGTCCTTCCGAGATGGAAGGTCTCGTCGCCGACCCTGGCCTTGAGCCACTCGCTCGCGCGGCCCGGCGTGCGAACGACACGGCCAAGGACTTCGAGGTTGATCGGCATGTTCACGGAAGACCGCGTCTCGCGCTTGAGCATCTGCACGAGTGCGTCGCGCTTGTAGCCCTTCCGCATCTTCGTGACGAGGCTGTCAGCCATACCGACCGACGAGCGCGCGACCACGGTGATGCTGCGGTTGCCGTTCGCGTTGTCGATCGCTCCACCGCCGAGGCGGAACATGGCGCTCATGGAGCCGATCGTGCGCGCCATGGACTCCGACGAAGACGAGACGCTGCACCTCCCGTCTGGCGAGACGCTGCCGTCCGAGTCGATCATGCCCGCCAGGAAGGCGAGCTGCACGTCGGCAGGCGACTTCTTGACGGACGCCGGAACGTCGACGGTGTAGGTCTTCGCTCCGGCCCCGTACACCGAGGCGAAGAACTCGCACGCCTTGGTTCCGTAGATCGCGAGCGTGATGCCCTTGCTCTCGCTGTCGTTCGTGATCGACCCGGTCGTGTTGAACCTCCGACCGATGATCTCGTTCACGGCCTCCAGGGTCGCTCGATCGCTGTCGTGGAACCGCAGCCGCAGCCGCTCGTACTCGTACTCGCTCCCGTACTCGTTGCGGACCGTGACGTCGCGCTTGCCTAGCGATCCGTTCCCGGCGAAGAAGCCGAGCAGCCACCCGATCTCCTCGTCGACGAGGACGTCGGCCTTCACGGTCTTCCTATACATGTCGTACGAGAACCCATGCGACAGCGTCTCCTTCGGCAGGAGATCGAGCACACTCGCGTTCGGCCCGATCACGGCGTCTCCGCGACACAGTTCGTCGGCGCGTTTCTCGACGACGTTGGACCCGTCCCAGACCATGAACGGATGCCAGCACGACGTGATGACACGCGTGCCGTCAGTCAGCGACACCTGACGCTGGTCGTCCTTCGACACGTCGTAGCGCCAGACCTTGTCGATCCCGTCGAGGGCGAACGCCGCTGAAGCAACGTCGAGCGCGATCGTGGAGACGCCGGCATCAGCGACGTCCACGAAGTGCCCCTTGCCGTCGAAGTTCGACTCATGACGTCCGTCCGAGAGCGCATGGAACACGTCGCGGAGCGAAACGAGTCCGTGCTCCGTGGTGAAGATCAGGCTGTCTCCAGAGGCGCAGCCACTACCGAACTTGAAGAGTCGCATCTCGCGCTTGACGAAGTCTGCGATGTCCATGAGATCGTCCGAGATCGCCTGAATGAAGCACGCCGAGCTCTGCGGACGCACGTAGCTCGACTGCATCTCCTCGACCTGCTGCGTCTTCTCGTTCCACGCCCACAGACCATTCGCCGAGCCCTTGATCCCGTACGCCTCGAAGAGGCCGACGTTGAACCAGACGGGCGAGTTGAACGCGGCCTTCTGGTAGACGAGAAGATGCGTCAGTTCGGCGCGGAACGTCTCGGCATCCGCCTCGGTCATGAAGTAGCCGCCCTGGGCGACGCCAGACGTAGCGATCGCGTTGACGACGCGATCGATCATCTGTCGAATCGAACGCTCAGGCCCGTCATTGGCCCCGACTCCAGCCTTCCTCAGGTACTTGTCAGCGGCGATGTCGACAGCCACCTGCGACCAGCCTTCCGGCACCAGGAGATCGTCCATGGCGAAGACGATGGTCTTGCCGTCGCGGCTCTTGATCTCAGAGCGCCGCTTCATCCAGTTGATGTCAGCGTAAAGATCACGGCCGAACGTCGTGAACACGCGCTTGATCGCGAGGCCCTTCAGGCTCTTGATGGAAGGGATGGTCGTAGTTGTCATACTCTGCCTCTCTGCTTATTGCCTGAGCTACTGCGCCTACTTCTGCGCCTCTTCTTCATCGTCATCTGCGTTTTCTTCGTAGGTGTCCACGACACCGAACATGTCCTCGCGTGGCGTCAACAGCCGCTCGTCGTCGATGTCCGACTTCACGCGATCTCTGAACTCGTTGTCGACCTCAAGCGTCGCAACGACGACGTTGTTCTTGTCCCTGACCTTGATCTCATCTTCCTGAGATACATCGACTACTGCCCTGATGTTCTTGGCGTGGTACTTGTCGGTCTCGATCGACTCAAGCGACACCTCCTGTGGCGCGTCTTCCTTCATGAAGAGCAGGCCGCGCCGCCGCATCTCGTACTGCACTGTCTTTGCCTGCGCCTTGTCGAGTCCGCTACGGACGAGGTCCTGCTCCGTTCGCTGTGTCAGGTCATCCCAGCAGTAGATGCCGCGCTGTGCGAGCGCGTTGAGTATCGACGGGCGTCCAGGCGACGCCTGTACGACAGCCGGATGCGCGTAGTCCGAGAAGTCACGACACATCGGATCGAATCTATGCTTGACGTTGAATCCGCGATCGAACGTGGCCGACAGCACCGGCTCAGGAAGTTTCACCATGGGCTTCACGTTGGGGTCACGGAACTCCTTCCCGATCCCACGCAGCGCAGCCTCAACATCCTCGACGATTCGCCTATCGACCTGCGCCGGGATCGCGTCTGCAGGCCCCCACCCGAGCGTGTTCGGCCTAGCGAGCAGCTTGAACTGATTGCGCGTACACGAAAGAAGCGCCTGTAGGCTGCCGATGCCCAAGATCCTGCAAGCATCATAGGCGTGATTGACCCCGAGGACCCTGATGAAGCTGTCGATGTCTCCTTGCCGGATCGCGCGGAACGCCATGAGCCTTGCAGCCCGCACATTGTCACGCATCGCGTTGATGCGGCCCTGAACTGCTCCACGCTGCTGTGGATGAAGCCCGTTCTGTTCACATTCCAGGAGATAGAGCTCGTGTGCAGCGCGCTCCAGAGTCTTTATCAGATGGTCGGTGCTCATATCAGGTCCTCCGCGCAGTGATGGTGCTTGGGGCGCCCATGCTGATCCCTCCAGACCGTCGGCTGATTGCACGACACACACCAGAGCAGTCCATCAAGAGACCCGCTGAAGGTCCAGCCACGAGAGATAAGCTCGTCAGAGACGAGCGCATCGACGTTGCGCTTCTTGACCGCTGCTGCACCGAGTTCGCGCGTCGGGTCCTGGATCTCGGTGTAGTGGGCTGGAGGAGTCGAGCTCACGGCAACGCCACCCTTCGCTCATGTTCAGCCTTGGCCTCACGAAGCGCCTTGACGAGCTCAGCCGCTTGGTTTTCTGGAGTCCACGGAATGATGACGTGGACAGATCCACGGTAGACATGAACGAGACCGTCGCGCTCTAAGACGATCAGCCCACCCACAGAAGAGAGCCAAGAAAATAGTCCTAGAAGCTCGGCGGCGAGCTCTTCTGGTGTTTGCATGCGCTGGTTCAGCCCTACAGCGCTCGATCATACCAGGCCGGTCCGACGTGGACGTTCAGTCGCCTGCGCGTCGACCTGGGCGTCTGAACTTCGTGCGCGCTTTCTTCAAGATCAGGTACGTCTTCTCGTACGGCTGATCGATAGCTCTACAGACCTCACGAACCGTCATCACCTCGATCTCGTAGAATCGCTTCGCCATACCCATCAAGCTCTTGTCGATATCCTTCAAGCTCTCGACGCGCTGCTTGACCGTCCGGCGCGGCCGGTCACGGATGATCTTCTTGGGAGCCTCTTCAACGAGCTGTGGCTTGTTCTTCTTGAGCGCGAAGGCCAGTTCATCGTCAGTCCATCCAACGGCCTCTGCGATTTGCTCCCGCGGCACCCCATTGGATTCAAGCCTCTGGGCTTCAGCGAGAGCGCGCTTCCAACCTGGTCCAGACCAGAAGTACTCGAACTTCTGCTCTACTGATGGGCGGTTCGGATCTGAGCGATCTGGACGGTACCGCGCGGCTTTGTCGCGTTCGTCATCGTCGTCGTCCAGGACGAGAGACTTGTCTAGAATCCTGATGTTCAACGGACGACCCCGTCCCGGCATCCCGGCACGCGGTCATGATCTCACGCAGACAACAACAGATGAAGCGATCTCTACCGGTTGTCTCCGCGACCATGGAGAACGCCGCGCTCAAGCCTGCTCTTTAGCTTCTCCATGTTCCTGCTCAGGACTCGCGACAACGGAACGCCGAGGTCATCGAATATCCGCGCCAGGTACCACGCCACGTCCCCACCCTCGAGCTCCACTGCATCCAGGAGATCGCTCGGGAGCTGGCCAAGGTCAGGCACAGGCATCGCTCCGCTCCTGATCTCACGCTTCATGTCCTCGGCTCCCTTCGCGGCGGCAGAGATCTTCGCGAACAGGTCGATGATCTTGGCTCCTTCTGGCGTCATGCCCTCAAGAAGCCTCGACCCTGCGAACGCCATGACCTTGTCGATCAGCTCTCCGACCTCTCCAGCGCTCCCCATGAGCGTGTAGGCCACAGCGCGCAGCGTCGGCTTGCCTGCGTCTGGGTACTTGGCCGTACGTCGTGTCCACATCTGGAATCCGTCAGCGTCATTGTTCAGGAGCGTGAGCTCATGGTCTCCAAGCGCCTTGGCGAGCGCTGGGACGGTCTCAAACTCGCGAGCTTGACATCCAGTGTAGGCCGTGCGCGATCCAAGGATGAAGACAGGGATGTTGAGCGCATCGGCGCAGCCGATGTCATAGAGCACCCGCTCTCGTTGGTCTCCTGTGTCTCCTGGAATGACGACCATGGCGTCTCCAGTCACAGGGGCGTGCTTGATGTCGCCTGGCTCTGGGCGTGGCGCTGTCTTCAGCGGCGACGCCCTGGCGATGCCATCTGTAAGCCAGAACGAGCAATCGGTATGCCCGATACCGACAAGCACGCTACGAAGCTCAAGCGCGGTGTCTCGGTATCGGTCTGGAGCGGTGATGAACAGCCTCAAAAGAGCGTCTCCTTGATCCGTTGGCCGCCTAGAAACGGACGAGGCCGACCGGAGTATCCGGTCGGCCTCGGTCTGTTGGCTATGGAGCCAGATCCATCACAGGTCGCAGGGCCGGACGGTCGACCTCCCGTTCTCTGCGCAGCGCTCGACGGCCCTGTCGAGGATCTCTTCGACCTTCACGCTGAGGGCCTCGACGAGATCGCCGTCGGTCCTGGCGTCCTGCGCCTTGAGGTAGTCCTTCACCTTGCTCTGAACCACCAGAATCTCTACCGCCATGAATGCTCTCCTTGGGCTCAGCCCGTCTTCCCAGTTGGGACCGAGATCCTCGCATACGAGACTGACATCAGCGCGCCGATTCCGCCTAGAACACCAACAGGACCCTGTTACAGGTCCTGTTGGCGGGCTCGGTGCAGGCAAGCCTTGAACCTAGTTGGCCTTGCGCAGCCTGTTCGCTCTGAACTGCTGAGGTGGACCTTGCGGCGGACCTTGCGGCGGACCTTGCGGACCTTGCGGACCTTGCGGACCTTGCGGCGAGCGACCTTGCGGACCTTGCGGACCTTGCGGCGGATAGTACATCGGTTGCGGTCCGTATCCGTAACCGTACTCCTGAGCCGGTCTGCGCGTCATGAGGTAGACGACGGTTCCGATCGTGACCATCCCAAGACCGATGAGCGCGACCTGGACGACAGAAACGCCAGAGACCGAGGCTGGGGGCGCTACCGCTTGTTCGTAGAGGGGAGCGCTTACCTGTGGCGCAAGCTGCGACGTGGGCTGTGGCATGGTCCGCAGCGTCGCCTTGAGCTGATCTCGCGCCATCCCGCGCTGCATGCTGGCTTGCGCGACCGAGGCGCCGACCGTAGCTCCGGCTACAGCGAGATTGCTGATGAGCCCCATGATCGCGTCGAATGTGCCATCTGGTGCGGATGGCACGGCCTCCTTGGTCGCGCCACCGGCCGCCGCAGCCGAGACGGTAGCCTTCATGTTGGAGCTGGCAACGGCTGTGGTCTTCAGCGGAGCGGACGCCGGGCTCATGGGTATAGGGGCCTGGTACACACTCACAGTGCCGGCCACAGGCGGCCTCACCGGCGCTGGTGCGAGTACAGGGGTCGTGTGTGTCCCAGTAACCGCAGAGCTCAGTGTGTCAAAGAAGCCCACGCGCTACCTCATCTGCGGCGGACCGTACCTGTAGTCCTGAGGAGTTGGCCTACGCGTCACGAGGTAGACGACGGCTCCGATCGTGGCCATGCCAAGACCGATGAGCGCGACCTGGCCGACAGAAACCCCAGATGTCGGCACTGGCGCTGACACCTGATCGTAGATTGCAGTTGGTTGCGTGAGCTGCGGCAACGACAGCGTCTGCTGCTGCGCCTTGAGTTGATCTCGCGCCATCTTGCGCTGCATGTCAGCTTGGACGACCGAGACGCCGACAGTCGCTCCGGCTGTGACGATATTGCTGATGAGCCCCATGATCGCGCTGAACGAGCCGTCAGTGGCGGATGGCTTCTCTGGAGCCTTATAGATGACAGCTCCAGTCCATGGGTCCTGGATTCCTCCAGAGAGGACAGCAGAGAGAGGTACGGCCCAGACCTTCCCATTAGGACTCGTGATCTGGTAAGAGTCCGTGCAGTTAGATGGAGAGACGCCCGGTATGCACCTCACCGGGCCGTCTATCTTGTACCCATTCTCCACCAACGCGCCTGCGGGCAACGTGGTGTTGCGCACGTTCACCAGCTCAGACAGTTCAGACGATGTGATGAACGCGCCCACGTCTTGGCCTTAGCCGTTGTCCGCGGCGCAATCGCATGGCGAGCAGCCGCATTCTCCGCAGACAACGGAGTTCCGGCGCTTCTTGTTGGCTCGAACTCCCTGTGGCGCTGGCGCTGGCTGTGGCGCTGGCTTGAGCACCTTGATGGCACCGACCACGACCACGACCGCGCCTACTCCAATGCCGAGCCACGCTAGCGGGCTCAGGCCGGTGGGCTTCGTGTCGGGTGGTGGTGCTGCGCCGAAGAGCGAATCCAGCACCCCAGGCGTCTCCGGCGCAGCCCCTGGGACACGCGGCCTGCGCCCCGTCGAAGCCACGATCGAGGCCGCAGCCGGAGCCAGCGCAGCCGCTAGCCGTGCGGTGAAGTCCATGGCGTCCTTGCCACTCACGCCAGCGGCTGTGCTGCTGGACTGCATCTCGGCAGCCTTGTTGCGGCGCTCCGCGGCCTGCGACCTGAAGACCGCAGCCTGCTGGTCGAGGTTCGCGACGGTCTGCGCCATGTTGGGCACATTGCGCTGCGCGTTGGCGGTCGTCTGGAGATTACTCGCGTTTTGATCAAGGATCGCCGCTTGGGCGAGCAACTGCTTGATCTCGGCGGCGACGTCCTGGCCCATCTGAGCCAGGTCGGACAAGTAAACGTAGCTCATCGATGGCCTTCCTTGAAGGACGCTGGGCGTCGCAACAAGATCCAGGCTATCAGCCGTATTGTTCGGGCCACGAGTCCGCGGTACAGCAAGCGGCCCCCGGGGGCTGAATCCGGGGGCCACTCGTGGCCCAACGAGGGCCAGGCCGACTCACGGACTATGCATGCCGATGCTGAGGAGATCAATACGAAATGCGCAACCACTCCGCGCGAAGCACCCCATGCGACTGAACGCAGAGCTCAACGCGAGAGGTCCATGGTTTGAAAGCGTGGCTTTAGAAACCCGCCTACGCGTGCGCGCTGCGGGGCACCTTGCTCACGGGACATACTAGTCTCGTGGGTCCTCGCCGTGGTCCACGAGACGCAGCATGACCCGCAAGGAGCACAGGTCGCAGTTCTTGGCCGCGTGCTCCTGAACCTCGGGGGCGTCCCACTGCCGCCGCCCGTGTCTCCAGCACCACATGCAGGTCCTGTTCATGGCCTGGTGGCTGTTGTCGCACTCGCACTCATGCACCACTGAACCGTATGCGGCCTCTAGCCCAACGACAGCGCCGTCGTAGACGTCGCCAGCATAGGCGGTGAGCAGCCACTCGGGATCGTCGTCCTCGTCGTTGATGCCGACCTCGAGCCGGACGTAGGTGTCGTCGCCGCCACGGGTCAGGATCGCGTAGGCGTAGCGCATGCCCCCGTCAGGCCGCGTCGTGGGCCAGAGCGTGCGGTGGTAGGCGAGGTTGTCCACGTCCTCGCCGTCGCGGCGGCTCGGCCCAAGCCACTGGAGCCACGAGCGCGGGATCTCGATCGTCGGCCTCCACCGCGCCGGCGGCGAGAAGGGGCGACCTGCGCGGGCGCGCTCCACGTCGAGGCGCGCGAGGTCGCGCGGATCCCGCTCTGCATCCCAACTGCGTTCAATGGCACGTAGATCGGCGTCTGTATTCGCCCTGACTCCTGCATCAGGAGCGCTGAACAAGTCCGGCCTCTTTTGAACCAAGTACTCCATGCCGAAGTGTAGCGGCTCAGGAAGCTCTACAACCGGGAACCACCTCGCATCGTCATTCTCCCAGTTGAGCTCGACCTCCCAGCCATCTACGTCTTCAGGATCAACTGAGCAGACAATCGTCGTGTAGGTGAATCCGCGATCATTATAGATGACGTCTGAGATTCGCTGGAACTCAGGTAGAGCCCCAAGCTCTTCCTCTGACTCACGAACGGCGCCTGTGAGCGCCGTATCGCCGGGGTGGAGCGTTCCGCCTGGAATGCCCCAGGTGCCTGGCTCGTTCACTTCGCTTGACCGCAGCGTCAAGAAGACGCGACCTTCGCAGAGCAGGAGAAGACCTGCGCCGGCCCTGCCCCAATAACCCGCTTGCTTGCCGCTCATGTCGGGCTCCACGCGAGCTCCCGAACGCTCCCGTCGACGCCGATCTCAAATGCCGTGGCTACGACATCGAACCCAGACTCGCGTAGATCGTCTACGTGGCTCTGCGCCTCATTGATCTTCGTAGATGTCCAGACCAGGTCCTTGTCGACCGCGACTCGATAGACGACGGCGAAGTGCTCAGCCTTCGTCTTCGCCTTGCGATCGCGCGTCCCAGAGAAGTCGAACTTGAACTTCCCGAGGAGTCTGCGCGAGTCATCTTTCTCTAGCGACTGAAGACAGGCTCCCCACTTCCCATCTGCATATCGGATCCTGACCCCAGTCTTGTCGAAGAACGCCTGATCCGCATCGCGTTCGTCTCCAGCGCGTCCAGCGAAGAGGTGCCCGAGCTCATGAGCGAGTATCCCATCACGATGGTTATTAGGCAGACTGAAGAACGCAGAGGCTACACAGATCGTCGGGGGCGCTGCGCAGTAGGTGTGGGCGTAGGCACGACTTGAGTTCATGTGCATGGCGTCGACGTCGGAGCATATGCGAACCGGGATGACCTGATCAGGCCGCAGCGAGATCCCACCGGGATTCGCATGACGGCCCGTGGAGCACAGGCATGAGTTCCTGCGGCGTGGACGGTTCCGCGTGTAGAGGAAAAGCATCCAGTCGTCGTTGAGGTCGTTTCCACACGTAAGGCACCGATCGGGCGCCTTCTCGTCTGTTTTCCACCCACACTTCTCGCACTTCGTGGTCATGCCCGGATCTTCGCATGTGGTTTAGCTGTGCAGTTAGCAGCCCACTAGCTCAGTCCTTGCAGTCATCACAGACGACAGGCCCGGTGAACTTCGTGCTGGAGAACGACGAACGGCAGCGAATGCACGCGAGCGTGTGAAGCGACGCGTCGTGTCCGTTGACGGCCTCAGCCGCCTGATCGACGATGTCCTGCGCCAACAGGGCCACTGCGTTCGAGTACGTCTTGGCGGATGCTGTGAGCAGCCCGCGCTTCGTCGTCGCAGACACGGTCCATCGCTTCCCACCTTCGGTGCTCTGTACGGTCGTTTGGAAGCGAAGCACCATGCAGATCTCGTTCGGAGTGATGATCGTCTCCGGCGCAGGTGTTACAGAGGGAACGGCTTCGGTCGTCATGAGATCTCCTACTTCACTGCTGCGATGACTACGGTCCATGAATCGTCGTCCAGCGCGTGCTCGCGCTGGACATAGCGAGTGTCCTCGTCTTCGTCTGACTCATCGACAAAGAGAACGCTCTTGCTGAATCCGGCCTCTGCGAGCATCTCGCGAAGCTCTGGCACCGTCCAGTAGCGCCAGTCATAGGTGAACGCTCGACGCAGTTCGCTGCCATCGGCGAACTTGAAGTGGATGTGGCACATGATCTCGTTCGTGAACGGATCAAAGCGCGCCTGATCCCATACGTACACGAAGTTCTCGAGCTGCGTCTCTTCCATGACGGGCCCGAGCATTTCGGGGCCGCCGAATGCGTCGATGAAAAGGACGCCACGGTCGTTCAGCCGCTCACGACAGAGCGCGAAGTACCTGATCAACTCGTCGCGCTTCTTGAAGATGAAGTACGAGAAGTTCTGAGCCAGGATCACATCGACTTCAGGGTGTGCTTGTCCTCCGTTTTCCTTGTCACGGACATCAGCAACGATGTATGACATCCTGGCGCGGGCTCCGGCCGGCAGCTTGACTAGCGTGTGCGTCTTGCCCCACTCGACAGTCGGCGCGTCGAAGTCGACGCCGATCGATCGCCTGTCCTTACCGCTCCCGACCCACACGCAGGCCGTGTTCCCAGCCGCGCAGAAGTCCTCTCGCACGGTGAGCGGCGTGACTCCACGAAGCTCCATGAAGACTTCCTCGATCATGAGAATGTCTGAGTCCGGATTCTGGACCGACTGCTGGTAAAGCGAGAGTGGATCCACCTTCGACGCGATCGTTGCCTTTGCGGCATTCGAGACGATGTGGATTTGACTCACTGGAGCGACGGCAGTCGAAACGAGAGCCTGTCCATGGACGAATGGAGCGATGAACTTGTCGTGGGCGGCGGTGACGCGCACGTAGTCTGCGTTCTTCCTCCCGTCCCAGGACATCTGCGCCTTTTCGACCTGCGTGAGCACGTAAAGCTTCTCGTGCTCCAGGCAGTAGTTGCACCCGTCCCAGATCAACCTGCCCTCGATGAATACGGACGCCTGGTCGTCCGCGGTGTTTGGCCGCCTGCAGTTCCGACATGGGGTCTTGTCGGTCTCCGCGAACTCGTTGGATCGCGCCTCGAAGAACGACCTCATCTCCTGCCTGACATACGCCGGACACCCGCATGGCCCCGGCCTGTGCGCGAACGTCTTGTGTGAGGCGAGTTCATACTCCGTGTCGCAGTCCGGGCAGACGTGCTTGCGCTCAGCCTTCTGGGCCTGTGAGACTGCGCGACGGGCGTCGCGCTGACGCCGGCGAAGTTGCTTCTCGTACCGGGTCACGCTCACGACAAACCCCCTACTTGACGCCACGGACGCGAGTCGTTGGCGTTCACTTGACGAACCTAGCGTCTCCAGCCGACCCAAGACGCGCTCGAACCTCGTCCAGAACCTCGCGCTCAAACGGGACGCGGCATCGCAGAATGATCTTCCGAGGCTTCACGCTGGAGTCCGCCCTGGCCTTGTGCATGACCGCGACTTTCACGCCGCTACTCGTGTTGATCGAGTCAAGATACGCCCTCGTCTCGATCAAGGCCCGATCCGCTCCCTCGTCGTCGTCGTATATGTCGATAGTAAGGAGTCTTGGCATCTCATCAAGACCGCCTGTACGAGCTTCTTCGATCGTGATGAAAGCCTTAGCCTTGATCTGTGGCGGAGAGCGCTCTGCGTCGATCTCTCCCACAAAGAAGCCGACGACTCCGGCCTTCACATTCTCGTGGATCTTGGCCCACACGGACGCGAATGCCACGACGTCCATTGAGCCTGTGACGGCTTCGTAAGACACGAAGGCCATCTCTTTTCCAGTCTTGTCGAGGTGCTTTCGAACGCTGATGACCATGCCACCAACACGACCGTCCATTACTCCTGCGCCTGGATTGACGTCGCGGGCGTAGCGGGTGAGGTCCTCCATATGCTGATCGAGTGGGTGCGCTGACAGGTAGAAGCCGATCGCCTCACGCTCCTCATCAAGCAGTTGCTTCAGGCTCCAGTCCGGAATGCGGTCCGACGCCAGCGGCTTGTCGTCCGTCTCGACGGCCTCAAAGAGAGACGTTTGCCCTTTGGCCCTGAGATCATGCTCAGCCTTGGCGAGCCGCAGAGCGATGTCTAGCGGCGACTCATCGACGACCTTCTTCTTCTGGACGTACTGCACAGACGTCAGGAGCCACGCTCGGCTGTAGCCGAGCGAATCGAAGGCTCCGGCGCGAGCGAGCTGAGTCATTACCTTCGAGTCCAGCGTTCCCGCTGGATGCGACTGACAGAAGTGATCCAGGGACGTGAACCTCCCGACCTTGTTCCGAGCCGCGACGATATCTGTGATGGTCGTGCCGACGCTCTTGATCCCACAGAGGCCGTAGACGATCGACCTGACCCCTCCAGGCTTCACGCGGACGAAGAACCTCTCGCGGCTCTTGTTGACGTCGGGGAACTCGATCTCGATGCCATAGCGCTTGGCCTCGTCGACGTATGTCTGAAGGCTTGTGCCGCCAGCGTTGATGGTCATGGTAGCGGCGAGGAACTCGACCGGATAGTTGGCCTTGAGCCAGGCGGTGATCCAGGAGATTGCGCCGTAGGCGGCGGAGTGGGAGCAGTTGTGCGCGATGATGCCGTTGCTTAGGGCGAAGTTGTGGTCGTGCTCGACTTCGAGGTCGTAGGTGTCTTGGACGCCGGCTGGCGTGATCGACTTGACTGTGTCCCAGAACACGTCACGGCCAGCGATGTTGAGCTCTTTGTCATGCGGGAGAGCCACCGCTACAGCATCCACAATCTCGTGGTGCTTCATCTTCAGGCTTCCGTGAGTCTCCATCTCGCGAGCCTCAGCGATCATGTCGCCAGGCCGAAGCTCTTGGAGCTCCTTCCAGCCTTCTAGCGTCCTGAAGCGGTGCTTGGCCGTCGCCTTGACCTTGCGGTGCGAAGCCGTCTCGAGCTCAAACACCTCTTGCTTCCCGGTGCTCCACACGCGCTTGACCAGACGTGCGCGCACCTTGAAGTCATCGCCTAGTGCATGCACCAACGGCCTGCGCTTACTCTCCGCCAGCGACTTGATAGTCACTACTTCGCCTGTGTCTGCACACACGATCTCACTATCTCCCGCCAAGCAGTTGAAGGCGTACTGGGAGAAGAACACGATCTTGTCCCAGATCGCCGTCACCTGCGCCTCCGTCAACCCGGAGTGCTTCAAGCATCCAGGAATGAACTTAGCCTTGACCTTCTCCATCTCTTCTGGCTTCTTCTTCGCAGTCGCCTTCCTGAGTTCGTCGGCCTCTGGCATGGTGAACCCAGCTAGCGCGACTGAAAGCTGCATCACCTGTTCCTGATAGCACCAGACACCATAAGTCTTTTCAGTGATTGACTTTAGAGCAGGATGTTCGTACACGACCTCTTCTTCGCCGTTCTTGCGCCTGACGTACGTCTCGTGCATCCCAGACCCGAGCGGTCCAGGCCGATACAGCGCCATGATCGCGATGATGTCATCAAAACGGTCCGGCTTCATGTCCTTGAGGAGCTTCCGCATGCCGCCAGACTCAACCTGGAACACCCCGTTGACCTCAGCGCGCCTGTAGATCTCCAACGTCTTGTCACAGCAGCGGCAGACCTCGAACGCCACGCCGTGAACACTGCAGGCGTGCTCGCCGACAGTCGTATCCATGTTCTTGGAGTCACGCCTGGGGATCGTGTCCGGGTCGATCTTGACGCCAGTCGTCTCTTCGATCATCTCCAGCGTGTCGTGGATCTGCGTAATCGTCGCGAGGCCGAGGAAGTCCATCTTGAGAAGACCGACGTCTTCGACCTGTTCCATGGAGAAGGCCGTGACGATCGCGCCCTTGGACTCCTGGTCCTCGTGCGTGTTGTTCCTGATCTGGTACAGCGCGATCCGCTGCGTGAGTGGGACGTCCGAGATCACCACGCCTGCAGCGTGTCGCCCGACACCCTTGTACAGCCCAACCATCTTCAGCGACATGTCCAGAAGCTGCCGGATCTGTGGACTCGACCGATAGTCGTTGATGAGCTCCGGGATCGTATCGATGCACTTCTGGAGGTCGACCTTCGGGCCTTCAGGGATCAGCTTCGCGACGCGGTTCACGAAGACAGACTCGATACCGAGAGTCTTGCCAACCGCACGGATCGCGCTCTTGGCCTTCATCGTATTGAAAGTAGCGATCTGCGCGACGCAGTCGGGGCCGTACTTCTGCCGGACGTACTCAATGACTCGGCCCCGCCCCCTCTCGCAGAAGTCCAAATCTATATCAGGCATTGACACCCTACTGGTGTTGATAAACCGCTCGAACATGAGATCGTAGCGGAGTGGGTCAATGTTCGTAATGCCAAGGCAGTAAACGACTAAGGAGCCTGCCGCCGAGCCTCTACCAGTGCCGGTGGGCACACCGTTGTTCCTGGCCCACGTCATGAAGTCGCTCACGACAAGCAGGTAGTCAACGAAGCCGACCTTCTCGATCGCCTGAATCTCGTACTCCAGCCTCTGCCACTGCGCCCACGTCGGACACCCTCCGTACCTCTTGATCAAGCCGAACCTGGACAGCGTCCTGAAGTACTCCAGCGCGGTGGACCCGTTCGGCGGGACGAACTTCGGCAGGTAGTACTTGCCCTTGCCCGGCGAAATCTGGATCTTCTCGCACTTGTCGGCGATCTCGCGCGTAGTCTTCAGCGCCTCCGGGTAGTGCGAGAACGCTCGATACATCTCCTCCGTCGACTTGTAGTAGTACGTCGGCCCCATGTTGAGGCCGGTCTTCCGGTTGTCCTCGATCGTCTTGTGTGCGTTGACGCAGATCTTGAGCTCTTGAAGCGCTGCGTCCTCAGGGTGGATGTAGTGCACGTCCGACGTCGCGACGATCTTCGACCCGATCTTGCGAGCGATCGCCAAGCACGCGTCGTTGAGCTTCGCTTGGTTCCCATCGCCACAGCCGACGTCATCGGCAGGCATGAGCTCCATGTAGTAGTCGTCCCCGAAGAGATCCTTCCAGCGCCGAGCGCTGGCCTCGGCCTTGTCGTAGCTCCCCTTCTTCACCTCATCTGAGATCTCGCCAGACAGACACCCGGAGAGCGCGATCAAGCCTTCGCTATGCTTCTTCAACAGGCTCCACGACATGCGCGGCCTGTAGTAGAAGCCCTCGAGCGACGCGATCGTCGCGAGCTGCTGGAGGTTCAGCCACCCAGCCTTGTTCTTGGCGATCAACGTGAAGTGGTTGTAGTCGAAGGACTTCTTCCGGCCCTTCGCGTCGCGACGCGCTGTCCCGTCCTCGTCAAGGCCACGACGAAGGTGTGCGTTGTCGTCAAGACCAGGCGCGAGATAAGCTTCACAGCCGAGAAGCGGCTTGATCCCCTGCTTATCGCACGCCTTCCAGTGCTCGATGTTGCCGCTGACGGTGCCGTGGTCTGTGAGCGCGAGCGCGACGTGACCTTCGTCCTTGGCGGCCTTGGCGAGAGCGGCTGTCTTGGCCGCTCCATCGACGTGGCTGTGGTCTGAGTGAACGTGAAGGTGGACGAAGTCTTCGTCCTTCATCAGTACTTGGTCTCGCGGAACACCAAAAGCGCCTTGAGCCTCGGATACTCCTCCAGGAGCCTCCTCGCGATGTACGATGTGTGGTTGTTGTTCATCTTGAAGCCGTCGTCGCTATTGATGCGAACGAAGCACTCCCAGCGCACGCGCTCGGTCAGGAGCTTCACGCCGAACCGTCGCCCTGTGTTCGCGATCTCCCTGGAGAACTTCTTGAAGAGCCCATACACCTTCGGGTTCTTGCGGATCCACGCATTGGCTTCGGCTCGAAGGTTCCTCCTGCCTGGGTTCCCGCGGAGCTCCTTGGGCACATCTACTGGCTTCGTCCTCATGCGTCACTCCCTACCGTGGCGTCACGAGTCTCGCGCGCACTCTTGATCCGCGCGCACAGACCCGCGAAATCCATCAATGCCTTGAGCGCGTCCGCGCATCCTGCGCATAGCAGGTAGTCGCCGACATCCGTGTCGGCGATCTCGTCACATGGCGGCGTGGTGCCAGCCAACGAACAGAAGATGACTGCGTCCATGGCAGCGGCTTGGCAGAGCGTCGTCATGGGTCGCATGGTAGCTGATGGGTAGGACAGGCCCGGAGATACAGCCTGACACTCTCGACGTGAAGAAGACCGCCACCCCGCGTCAGGCGTGGCTGGCGGCCGTTGCTCACGCGCGAGAAGGCGAAACTCCGGACAAGGTCATCAAAGTTGGCGACCGTCCGACGGTTAGAGAGCTCTCTTGATAACCTGTCGCACGATGTCCTCGGCTACTGGTGGGCACACCGCATTCCCCAGGAGCTCGACAGCCTTGCCTACCGAGTCGGGCAGCTTGTAGCTGTCGTTGAACCCCATCGCGGCCCTGAACTCACCAACAGTGAACGACCGCATCTCTTCGCCGCGAGATGTCGACCGCACCATGTACCACTGACCTCCGCTCTTGTACGTGATCGTCCTGATCTGTCCATCTGGGTGCGTCGGCAACGTGTCTGTCGAGTTGTGCCACGCCCAGACATCGGGCTTTGTCGAGTAGCCCATCTTCGACACGAACATCGCGCCTTTGGACTTCGCCTTGGCGGCGACGTTCAGATTCGGCCACTGTGAGACCGGCGTCCACTCCAGGTCGCGCTTCTTGCTGATGCATGTCCTGAACGGAACCGGCTCGCGCTTCACTGGTGGCTTCAAGACGAACGGTGACTTCGACGGTGTAGCGATGACAAACACTCGCTTGCGGTCCTGCGGCACACCGTAGTCGGACGCGTTGAGGATGTTCTCGGAGATCGAGTAGCCAGGCGGGATGTCTTCGACGTATGCCTTCCACCCGCGGTAGCCATGCCACTTGAGGAAGTCAGGTACATTCTCAACGATCAGGACCGGCGCCGGTTCGCGCTTACCTGCAGCGCGGTAGGCCATGATCTCCAGGCAACGCGGGACAGCAGAGGCCGTCGCGCGGAGGCGATCGTGTCCTGGGGCGGTGCCGCGACGACCTTTCTCCAGACCGGCTGTCGCAGCGGAAGAGTGGCCTTGGCAGCTCGGGCTGGCCATAATGATGCGCGGCAGCGGTGCGTCCCGCCAGTCGTACATGAACGCGTCTTCACAGCAATGGACGACGTCTGGGTGGTTCTCGTAGTGCGTGTTGATCGCCAGGTCCCAGTGATTGATTGCCCACGCGACGCTAGCTCCGCCCAACTCCGCGCCCTCCGTCATCCCTCCTGCACCAGCAAAGATGTCGATCGTTAGCGGGCCCCGCTTGCGCTTCTTCGCGCTCGGTTCGTAGCACTCACCCTGGACAGGAACGAAGCTCATACCCGACGCCCCTGTTCAATCGGGTTGACCCCGTTACCCCATGGCTGCGAGAGCCACATCGATCCTAACGCGTCCCAGATCGCGCCAGGCTCGGCAGCCGTAGTGACGCTCCACTCGATGTTCGCGAGACCGTTACGCTCAAAGACGGCTCGTGCGCCTTCAATCACGAGGCCGATCGACCAGAGTGAGAGCCGATCCATCTTGCGGTCGTATGCCTCAGACACCCATAGCATGGCTGGACACAAGACTTCGCGCTCACGCTGGACATCAGACTTCGCGAGCACCTCGACGGCGTTCAAGTACCCCTTGTACAGTCTGACTCCGCTGGCTCGGGGTTCGACGCCGTAGAGCTCGTCCAGGACAGGATCGTAGAAGACCGCTCCATCGACGATTGCGTCGAACGACCTCTTCCCAGCAATGAGCTGATGAACATAGTCCTCAGCTACGATTCCGTTGGGTCCAACGGTGGCGACGGCGTCTCCATCGACGACAGCGGCCATAGCCATAGCCTCAGCAGCGCCAAACCCATCGACAGCGATCACGCGTTCAAGAACATCTGCTGGTCGGCCCTGAAGGTTCTTCCTGCGAGTCACAGCGGGCCTCCGTCGTTGCTTACCAGGATTCGATGTTGGTGCATGATGATTCCTGTAGAAATGCCACGACCAATGGAAGCCCTGTCCCCATGTCCACCCAAGCGCCTTGACCAGCGTATCGAACTGCTCATAATCACCGTAATCCTGGGGCTCCGGATTGTTCATGAGCCGATAGAACCCGCCCTCAGACGTCAAGGTCACGGGCGCGTCCTTCCCGTGCTCTTCACCTCGCCTGATCCACATGTCTTGCGTGTAGATCGTTGCGTCATTGGCGTTATCCGTGATCGTGAGCCATCCACGAATCAGGGCTGCGAACAAGGCCGGATCGTCAACGTCATACGCGTGTCCATCGCCTTCGATACCTTGGAGCGCGGCCTGCGTAGCCCTGTCGTTGAGACCGCGCTCAACAAAGCCGCGGATGACGCCGAAGCGCGTCTGCCGATCGAGCGGGTCGAAGTTCACCTGGTTGTGCACGGCCTCCGACAGGGCGTCGTATACCTCGGTCGCCTCAACGACTCGTCCGACGCGGACCAAGCCGACCACGTACGCCGTGAGCGCGTCCGGTGAACCATCGGCAGCGGCACGCTCCAAACGCCGGAGCTCATCGTCTGAGTTCCTGCGCTTCACGTAGTGAGCCTCGTGTCTAGCTCAGACCCGGACTTGATCAGATCCACGACCTTCTCGATCACATACGTCTTCCCGCCAATGACGCGCACACCGCCGGTCCGCCACGACCCACGCCCCTCGTAGACCTTGCCCTTCCAGGAGCGCTTCAGAACGACACGCGCAGCCGTCGTCGCGGAGTCGACGACAAGCCCCGGGAGGTAGAGATCGCCGTCGTACTCGATCACCTTCTTCTTGTCGTCTGGCTTGGGGTCTGGCCAGCCACCTGAGACCTGGACCTTCTTGTACACGGCCACCGGCATGTACACCCTCTCGTAGCCGTCAATGCGTTCGCTAGTGATGCTTTCGAGCACAGTCTCGGCCTCGTCGGCGATCTCAGCGGCAGCGACGTCGTCGAGCTCTCGCAAGGCTCGCGCAAACACGTTCACGACCTTGATGTCTGGAAGTACGACGAAGCTCACGCCTCGCGAATAAAACCTCCCGAGCGCCACGGCGGTCTTCAGCATCTTGTTCTTGGTCTCGCGACAGACAGCCTCCATCGCGACTTTCACGGCCTTGTCGTCGCCTGGGAGCTCGATCGGGATGCCGTAGCGGAGAAGGAAGACGCTGTACTCTTCGTCGGTCATGCTGGCGTCCACTTCTTCTCTACCGTCAGGAGCTCCCACGGAATGACCCCCGCGTATGTACAGGCGCAGGCAATCTCCAGGCTCTCTTGCCAGTCGTACTGCGTAGAGATGCTGCGCCCGTCATGGTCGTCAACGATCTCCTGTTCATCATCCAGCACTCGCTGTAGATCCGCGTCGTCTGGTCCGAGTTCACGTTTGGAGAGCTTACCCAGCGGGACAGACAGCAACGCGACCTCCACGCTGCTCCATACGGCGAAGGACGACGCGTCTTCTGGCGAGCACGAGAGCCCGATGAGCCCTTGTTCAGCGTTCAGGCCGTTCTGCTTGATCGAGTCAAGGTCAGAAGACTTCACAAGACACCAGAGCCGATCTGGCAGAGGCGCGCGAGACTTCGGCGCGGCGATAGAGCCCTCGTCGCCTGCGTCCTCCCACTCGATCGGCCGAGGATTCTTCTTGGCCCCCTTGGCCCAGCGCTCGATCCGAGTCCATAGGTCGACGCCGAACCTGTCCATGAGATCCTCTGGCGCCCAATCTGTAGACCGCAGGTACTCGCGCCCGTGGCGCTCAATGATTCCGGTGAGCGCGAAGTAGACGAGCGTCTCCTTGGCGACCGTGAAGTCGATCTCCCGCAGCGGGATCACCTCTCCCATGAGCAGGCGCTTCGCGACACCGACGGCGCGCTTCGTCGCGACGCAGACATCCTTGCCTGTGCTGTGCCGCGTCGCGCAGATCCTGTTGTCGTCAGCGGAGATGATGAAGTACCCGGCGCGACCTCCGACGGGAGAGACGACGTTGCGCCCAGGACGCACGTTCATGAGCACGACCTCTGTGAGGTCCTGGTCGATCTGGCTGCGCGGTGGATTCGCGCTCCGCCTCGGCGACTCAAGCACGGTGTCCTCCCACTTCTTGAGCGCCTTGCGTCGCCACTCCAGCGCCCAGTTCAAGCAGTTCACACAGCCTGACTTCGAGTAGTCGTCGCCAGATCGATGCGTACCACGACAGAGCTTCCCTTTGAGCTTCTTCCCCTCTCGCTCCGGGTCATCGATCATGTCGGAGCCGTACCTCGCCATGTAGCTCCAGGCGAGCGAGTCGGCCGATGCCAGGCCGCGCGCAATGATCTGATCCTCGAACGCGTCGTTCTTGAGGCCGAAGCCGTGGAGGCGGAGCCTCCAGTCACCGCCGGTCAGCGTCGAGATCACGGCTTCGGCGACATCAAGTTTGTCGCGCCTGCAGACAGACCCGAGTCCGACGATCGGCTCTTCAGTCAGGTCTATCCCTGCGCGCAGCCACGCCTCTGCGTGTGCAATGTAGTCCTCTGCGGTCCAGCCCTGGAGCACCGGCATCCAGTGAATGTCCGGCGCGATCTCGCGAAGTTGGATCAGGTTGTCGATCGTGCGCTGCTGATGGATACAGACGCGCTCCATGAGCTGCGACTTGTCCTTGAACTTCTCGCCGAGCTTGCCGTAGCGGTTCTGGATCACCTTCATCGTCTCTGGGCCGTTCTCGCGAATGCCTGGGAGCAGTCCTTCATAGACCATCGCTCGAAGAAGGATGTGCGGCTCAGCCATCCAGTCCATCTGTGAGGCCCAGTCAAGATTCCCGATCCGGCCTCGCCAAAATCGGACCTGACTGACGAACTCCTGTGGCGTAACCGTCCAGTGACCGTACTGGAAGATCTGCATGAAGCCGCCCGAGTCGAGCGCCCACGGACCGGAGGCTCGCGGTGGGTTCACGGAGTCGACGAGCGAGCTGCGGCTCACGAAGAGCGGAACGCTCGTGCGCTCAAAGAACGACGTGACATGAGAGCCGAGGTAGAAACGCATGGCTACGCCTCCTCTGCGCGATCGAATGTCCCATCGTGAATCAACATGGCCAGAAGCGTAGCTTCAGCGTCATCCTTATCGGACGTGTGGTAGCTTCTGTCATCGTTTACTCTTCTGTTCTCGACCCACTGCACGACCCATTCGTCCCACTCCGCCAGCCTCTTCACCTGGAGCTTCACGCCCGTTGTGCGCTGTCGCGCCCGCTGCAGACGCTTGATCAAGTCATTGGACGGATGTCCGGCCTGAACCTCGCGGAGCAGGGCTCTGATCTCACTGTCAGAGCTGTTTCTCTTGGCTCCTCGACCAACGGTCTGCCAGTGCTTGATCTGAACGCGATGCGCCTGCTTGTCCGGCTTCACGTCTCCTCGAACTGCGGCCTCGGCAGACTTCCGAGCCTCGACCTCGCCTTTCTCGAACGAGATCCTCCGCCGCACTCCAAGATGGACAACCTCCCAGCCTGTGTCCGTCTCGAAGATCCCGACCTTATCGCCGAGAACGAAGCCGGAGAGCGTAGCGTCTTCGAGTTCGAACTCCGCAGCGCGCCATCCGGTCAGGCGGTGTCCCTCGATCTGAACTCGAGCTGCACGAAACGCATGGTCAACGTCTGAGCTCGTCGGCTCGGACAGGCCGTACTCGCATGCGGCGCTCGCGAGGATCTCACCGAAGGCTTCAAGGACATCACTTCCATAGACACGAGATGCATCGGTCAGGATGCTATGGAGCTTATGCTCAGAGATCCGAGAGAATCCACCTGCACGCTTCACGGGGGCCAGGACGAGCTTGGCGTACTCATCTGGAACTGGACCGTCGATATCGTCTGAGAAATACGTCGACCTGCATGTCGCGCACTTGACCGTCGCCAAGCTCGCTCCAGGAACGATCGCCATCCTCCCTTCATTCCAGATATGAATGTGGCCTCGCTTGACGTCAACGCCATCCGGCTCCCTGAGCGTGCTGCGCGATGTCCACGACGGCCTGCTGTCTAGATCTGGCGCTCGGCTCCTGGAGACCTTCACGCCACGAACGGCGCGGCATGGCGGCGAGCCAGCCATACACACCTCGCCACGCACTGACGCGAAGACCCCGTCCGCGTCTGGCACTGGAGATGCGAACTCCACCCATCGATGCTGGTGCTTGGTTGGCTCGATAAACGCCTGTCCAAGCCCCAGCCTGAGCGTATGACGGGTCGTAGCGCCACACTCACTGCACAGGTCGAAGCTCACGAATGACATCGGGAGCGCCCCCGCCGTCGCCATGTCGACGCGCAGTCTCTGCCAGGCGTCATGCTCGTGTCTGTCTGGGTCTTCGTCGACCTCGCGACCGGACTTCGAGTGCATCGACTTTGGATCAGTCGCGGCTACGACCTTGTCCTGGAAGCACAGCTCCGACAACGGGAGCAGCGCTTCCTCGCCTTCCGAGAAGACGTCCTCGGCCTCGCGCGCAAGATCACGAGCTCCTGAGATCCATGGCTTTGAGCTGGCCTGAGTCGCCTGGCCTTCTACCCATAGAGCGTCACGAACGCACGAGGCGAGCTCCTGGCCCGGAGGAAGAACGAAGACGAAGCTGCGCCCTGAGTTCATGGCTCCCAACTCAATCGCAGCAGCGACTTCTGGGTAGATAGCCGCGATCAGGTTGCCGTCTCGCCACAGCACCCCTCGCTCATAGGAGCGGCTGAAGTGCACGCAGAGGCCAGAGATGTCGTCTGCGTCGGCTTCGAGTGGGATCCCGTAGTCGACCAGGTGCTGCTGGTACTCTTCGTCGGTCATGACCACATAGTACGCGACGGTTTTAGCGGGCCTACACTTCCAGAATCCGAGACAGCCTCAGTCGATCGCTTGGGCCATCGCAATCACAACCGACCTGAATAGGTCGTCCTTACGCTGCTGCGCCCCAGCTAGCTCTCGATACGGCCTCAGGCATGGATGAGTTCTCCTGATGAAATCCTTCTCAGACCCATAGACCCACCCCTCACGAAGTTTTGTCTTCATCCACGACTCGTGCAGCGCTTCTGCCGTGGCCCCATCGACGGCGAGCCTGACTCCTTCTTCGACGCCAGGCCGAACGGTCCTCATGACCTCGTCATCCCACATCGGAGACGGGACCTCGCCGATGGCTATCTGATAGATGATCGTCACGCTGTGTGCAGCGCGTGCCATGGCCGTGATCTGCGCTTGAGGGAAGTCTTTAGCCTTCTTCATGGATAGCTCCTCAGGCCGATGCTACCAGGGCAAACTACAGGGCGTAGAACCACCTCGTCATCGTGATCGCGTGTCGCACTCCCAGAGTATCCTCACCGGCCTCTAGGAGAATCACGATGCCTAGCACTCTTCACTGCTTCGAATGTTCCACCACATCAATCCCTGGCGCTGGCTATATCCCTGGACCTACCGGAAGGCTCACGCAACAGATCGCGTTCTGGTGTCGTCACTGCGGCTCGACGATCCAAGCCATCAACGAATGGGCAGACAAAGACTTCGTAGAGAGCGTACTGTCGGCCTTGAACCCGTTCAGCTCTCGATTCCCAGACGAAGCTGCTCGCAGAACATCAGCGCCATTACCAAGGACGCACTTGAGCTGCTCGGCGCGTGAGGTCCGCGACTTCCTTCACGAGCGGCTCGATGACGGCGTCCAGTGCCCGGTGTGTGACCAGCACGCCCAGCGCTACTATCGCAGGCTGAACTCCGGGATTGCTCGCTGGCTGATCATCCTGGTGTCTATGAGCCCACAAGAAGAGACCGGCCGCTGGGTCTCGACGAAGGACGTCATCCGCCGAGCCGCTGGGCTCAAGAGCTTCGGATCTTCACTCGGGTCTGGAGAGGCTCCGTCACTCCTGCCGTTCTGGGGGCTCATTGAGACGCGGCCAAACGACGACCCACACAAGCGCAGCTCCGGGGTCTGGAGGCCGACGAAGCGCGGGCACGACTTCGCCGAAGGACGCGCTGAGGTCCAGCGCGTCGCGGTCGTCTACAACAACACGCTTGAACGCCTAGAAGGAGACATGATCGGGATCAGGCAGGCGCTTGGGAAGAAGTTCGTGCACGACGAGTTGATGAGCGCGATCGTATGACCGTGATCTTCGCGCTGCTCTCACTGATCTTCATCTGGCGCTACATCGCCTGTGTAAGCCGTGAGCGCCTGGAAGGAGAGACCAGGCGTCGGCTCAAGCGCCGGGACCGTGGACTACGGTCGGATGAGATTGACTAGATCTCTTCGCCGTCTAGTCTCGGGAAGGTTGCGGACACGGCGCCCCACGCGACCATTCTCCACCCTTCATCCATGATCAAGAGACTCACGCCGTAGAACTCACGGGTTCTGATCCACTCACGGAGCTCGACTTCGTCACCGACAAAGACAGACGCGAACGCCTCTCCTTTGATCGTTGAAGCAAACAACACGCCCCCAGTTCCACCCACAGGCGTCAGATGACCTCCCATTGGGAATGGAACCCAGAACACAACGCCGCCATGTGTCTTGGCGACCTCATCCGCGATCCACTGCAAGCCGACAGTCGTGTTGATGATCTTCTGCTTGCGCACAACGACGGCGCGGGCTACTTGAACGATGACTGACAGGAACGCGAGCTGCAGATCCATTTCCCGAGCTTCTAGAGCGACAAAGATGTCCTTGCCCATGTCTCCTGGGCGCGTCATCCTCACCTGAGAATCTGAGTTCAGCATGGTGTTTGCACACCCGTTGCCGCCACATCCTTCAGTAAAGAACGGGAGGGCGTTCAAAAGCCACGTCTGCCATGCGTCCCGTTCGTCCGGCGTTGGACCTTCTGAGTCATCTACGCGCTTGTTACGACGCAGTCTCGTCCTTCTGGCATTCTCTCGCGGCTCTATGTCCTGATCCTGGTCCGGGTCGTCAGGAAGCATATCCAGCAGCCTCTGCTCTTCATCCGACGGCGGTTGATCGCAGTCACAATCCATGCCTGGATCACCCGACCTAGCACACAGCTCGCACAGCTTGCCTAGCTCTGCTGGATGAGCAGGACCGTTCTCTGCATCAAGACCTGGATAGTGCATGCGCCCAACGGTCACTACCGAACCGCACCAGCACTCGATCAGTCCTGTGTGCCTGGCCCTGACACGAGCGAGCCGTTCTTGTGCGTCCTGGTCTCCTTGCGCAGCCAGGCGCTCGACGGCGCGCATGTCCTTGTCATCTGTATTCGTGCGCCTGGCCGAGCTCTTCCTCGCCAGCCAATACTTCGGTCCGTTTGACCTGGATTCAGGCGGCACGTCAGGGAGGTCTACATCGTCGCCGTCTTCGATCATGCGGTTGTCGCGAGCGAACCTCAGCCAGTGGTCTTCAGCCTCTGTACCACGTCCGTCGCTATTTGGGCGCTCTACAACGCGCGCCTGTGGCGCCTGTGTCTCTTCGACTGGAGAATCGGCATCGTCGACATCATCGCGCTCAACGATCTCTCCTCTTGAGCGAAGCTCCGCGCCCCTGATGAGTCGCTGCCTGGCGCGCTCGGCCTCCATTGCCTCGCGCGCCTCCTTCCTCAGACGTCTATCTGTGACGTTGTTCTTGCCTGCCTTGGACTTCTTCTTCTTCTTCTGATTACCGATCGACCAGTCCATGGATCACTTCCTGGTGGCGCAGTAGATCACTCCGCTGACGAGCGCGACCAGCGCAAGAGCCCCGATCGGAGTTGTGACGGCGGCCTTGATCCTGTCGGCGGTCGATGGCGCAGGGCTTGGCGTCGGCGTCGGCGTCGCATCGCCAAGGAAGCTCATGGGCGTAGGCTGCCGATCTCCCAACTGGAAGAACCCTGAGCTGCCGAATGGAGCATCGTCTGACGTGTACTCCTCGGCGCCCGCGGAGATCGTCGTCCCAGACATGTCGTATCCAAAATCCCCGTCACCATACGACGTGTCGTATCCGGCGCCTTCCCACACGGCGTTCGCCCCTGTCGCCTGAGTCTGTGGAAGCCGCGAGGTGGTCACCTCGTCCTGCGGAAGCCTTGAGGTGTAAGCCTCCTCGTATGGCATCTTCGACCTGAAGGCGCCCTCTGTAGGCCATGGACGAACTTGAGAGAGATCACTCAACGTGATGTAGGCCATGACTAGATCCCTTCTTCCGCAGCTACGCTGGCGACCTTGGACTTCTTACGCTTCTTCTTGGCGGCGACCTCCTGCTGCTTCCAGAAGGTCTTCTTGGCTTTGTCAGACGCCGAGTTAGCGATGAACTTGATCACAGCTTGTCCAACGATGAGGGCAGTTACGCCACCAACGTAGATCATGATGTCGCTAGGCTTGAGCGAGCTGTCGACCTTACTCATGACGACATTGAGCCTCGCTCGTCCGTCGTTTGTGAGATCTGCGCTCTTGACCGTGGCGCGTAGCCTCTCGACGTACGCCTTCAGCTCCGCGAGCTCTGGGTTTCCGCGGATGAGGCTGATGATCGCTGAGGATCCTGACCCGTATTGCGCCTTCCACTCACGCGCCGTGTCCAGGAGCAGATCGATCTCACGGCCGAGCGCCTGCTCGACGACGAGCTTCTCGGTCGACGTCGTCTCTGCGGCCTGAGAGAGATCACTCATAGTGATGAACACTGGACCACCTCGTCCCGCCATGATCTCACGGCTATTGTTCGTGGCCTTGGGGTCACGACCGACTGCAACGACGTCAAAGGTCAACCCACCAGGTCGGCCCAAGCTTCTCGCAGAGCAGGTCAGCGACCTCTGTAAACACCTTGACGTCCTTGTCGTGGAGCTTCCTGCACGTCTTGCACTCTGCCGTGCCCGGCTCAGCGTCCTTGTCCATGACGCTCGCGCGACTGCGCCGTCCACACCAGGTCTTACCTGCCTTTTCACCGTGTAGATGGAAGACCACCTAAGACTTCTTGTACCTGGCCCACGAGATCGCCAGGCCGGAGACGCCGACCACGAACGATGCAATCGCTAGAACCTTCGTCAGCGAGTTGAGCTTCCTCTTGTTGTCCTCAGCGGTCTTCAGGATCTCAGCGAGCTGCTTATAGGCCGGGTCAGTTGAGTTCGCGTCGATTGGCCCGATCATGGACCCACTCGACTGGAGCCTGTTCATCGTATCTTGTGAGACGTCAATCGTATTGCAGATGAGGAGAGACGACATCCCAAGCCTCCGTGCTTCCAAGTCCGTAGCTCCAAGATCTCATACGATTCAACCGCGCGCCGCAGACGCTTCGTAGAATCACGAGTATGCCAAACCCATCATGCCCTGACTGCCATGGAACGAACTCCATCATGAATCAAGTCGGAAACGACGTGTTCGTGGGTAACTGCATAAAGTGCACTCAAGAGCAGGGAGCCCTTGATCCGACAAAGCCTGTGTTCCATCTCTTCGCCAAGTGGTCTCCGCCGCCAGGATCCAAGCCAGGGCCGTGGGAGAACGTGATACTTGAAGTAGATCACGGCGGAGCTGTCAAGTTCACGCCAATGGCGGACGAACGCCTCCTGTGCGTCGCCAAGAGCCAAATCGACCCGTTCCCGAAGTCGATCTTCATGATGTGTAACGAGATCGCGAAGCTCCGCAAGGAGGTAGATGCGCTACGCGCAGAGAACACGGTAGGTCGCCTTCAAAACATCGAGACTGCTTTTGGCGGGCTCGACAGACAGGGCGCGAAACTATCTGGAGCGCTCAACAAGATCGTCGATCTATCGAACCACCTCCATCAAAAGCTAATGTCGCACGAGACTAGGCTTGATGTTCTCGCGGCATGCGCCAAGTCAGTCCAGTCGATCGTGTGCCACGTCGATCGCTTGGCTGCCGTCGTCAGCACCGTAAACAACACGCTCGGTGATACGCTCAGGCGTCTCGCTGAGATCGAGAGCTCCCTCTTGAGGCCGTCCTCCGGCGTCATGAGCGTCATCAAGAAGGCCATCGATGCTTGACCAGATCAGCGACACCACTGGCGCCTGCGCCCAGATCCTCGCGCTCATGCTGGAGTTCCAGGCTCGCTACGCCAACCCACGGATGTGCGATGGCGAGCTCGAACCGTGGGCTCCAGCGATGATCTATAGGATCATCTTCGAGCCACCACTGTCTGAACGAGCCGGCATCAGCCCGCTCGAGGTCTTCGGGTCAATCCAGCAATGCATGCACAGCAGCGACGGATGCTACGTCCACGCTAACTTCGCCAAGCCGTACCGTGTGACTGTCGAACGGCCAGGCGCTGAGTTCTCGCTCGTCGTCGCGGCCTTGAAGAAGATCAAGGAGCTAGCGCTCAAGGATGGCGTATGGGTGGCGTCTATCACTTCTAACGGAGACCTCGCTGCGCTGCGGTCGATCCCACCGGCTGGGATCTTGGCTCCGAATCCCGGTGTGATCCGCTTCGTCAAGTTCGACGCGTTCGTCTCAGCGATAGAAGAGGCTGGCGGCGGAGAGCACGTCGGAGACGTCGCTGTATTCGAGTTCGAAGCGCCGGACCTCGTGATCGCCGCAGCAGCTCGTGGAGCGGTCATCAACGTGACAGATGATGGCTCAGACGATTCGGAGTGCAAGAGCTGCGGCAGAGCCATGGTTCTGAAGCAGGCGACTATCATGGAGGCCGGAGACATGTGGTGGTGCGCTCAGTGCGACGCGTGGTCTCCAACGCGCGCTCAGTTGGCTGAGGCCGCTGAGGAAGCTACGGCGTGGACACCAGAAGGAAGCCGGAAGGACAAGTTCGACGCGATCGCGGCGTCCGTCTTTGAGCTCGTCCGAGAGAGGCATAGCTAGCTCTAGCCGCGCCAGAGCCAGGGACGCTCCGTCATATGAGCATCTTCTTGCACAGCCGGCACCACCAGGCGACGTAGCCGCTCCCGCCCCACGGCGCGGTCACTGGAGTCGGCGGCGTGCCGCAGTCACGGCAGTGGTTGAACGTCGGGATCACTCCTTCGCACTGGCTTTCCGTTGCGTTGTTTGTATGGGCACGCTGGGGATCGAACCCAGGCCGACGGTTGAAAAGACCGCTGCTCTACCCTTGAGCTACGCGCCCGCGAGGTGGTGTGACCTGCGGGCGTTTGAAGGCGGATTGAAGGCGGAAGTGTAGCGGTGGTGTCCCGCTGGGCAAGGCCGCAGACACCAAAGACAACGCCCACGAGACTGATCTCGTGGGCGTCGTGTTGTATCGCCTCGTTGACTACACCGCGGCGGGCGCAGCCTCGATGACGGTCACCGGCTCGGCCGGCTTCTCGTCCGCGGGCGCGGTCTCGTCAGCCTTCTCCGCCTTGGCGGGCTTGGGAGCCTTCGCCTTCGGAGCCTTCGGAGCCTTCGGAGCCTTCGGAGCCTTCGGAGCCTTCGGAGCCTTCGGAGCCTTCGGAGCCTTCGGAGCCTTCGGAGCCTTCGCGGCCTTCGCGGCCTTCGCGGCCTTCGGAGCCTTCGGAGCCTTCGGAGCCTTCGGGGCCTTCGGAGCCTTCGCCGCCTTGGGAGCCTTCAGAGCCTTCAGACCCTTGCCCTCCTTGGCGGTCTTGGCGGAGTCACGCCCCTGCGCCGTGAGCGCCCAGCCGATGCGCTTCCCGCCCTTCTCGATGCTCTTGAAGAGCGCGGAGTCCTTGTTCATGTCCTGGGCGAAGTTCGGAGCGTTGTAGACGCCAGCCTTGATGCACGCGTCACGGAGATCGTTCACCGAGACCATAGCCTCGCCGTCTGCCATCCGGAGCGCGATGAGACGCTGCTGCGAACGCCGCGACGGGCCTTCTCGCTTCCCGCGAGGTCCTGGCTTCCCGCCCACCTTGCCCTTCTTGGGCTTCGTCTTGGCCACCTTGGCCTTGCCGCCGGTCTTCTTCGCTGTCTTGGCCATCTGTATCTCCTTGAACTCACCAGGTGTCCACGATGCGGATTCCGTCGCCGCCATCGCTTCACATGCTGATGGTATATCACAGCTACGACATCGGTCCAGCACCGATGTCATCTGCAGTTGAGGATTGTTCTGGCGCCGGAGCCAAAGCCTATCTACTAGATGTGTTACGGATGCTGCGACGCCGATTCGTCAAGCCGCGGTTGATCCTAGAGCTCTATTGATCTCGCTGATCAAGAGCCTCGCGGAGCGTTCAAGCTGCTCGTTGCCGTCGACATCATTCAGCACGAACGCGTCGAAGACCTCCTCTCCGTTCTTGTGCCGCTCCAGCATCTCCCAGACGCCAGACTCACTAGGGTGCATGACCTTCACTGGCTTGCGACCAGCCAGCTTCAGGAGATGCCGGATGACAGGAAGACCTGCCAGGAAGGCCGAGAGTCTGTTCTTGAATGTCGGAGGGGCACCGAGAGTTGGAACCTGCGGGCGATAGATCACGACGATCTTGATGACAATGCCAGGAATCTTCTCCCGCAAGATCTTTGGAAAGTTGATGATCTCATTCCAGAAGCGCGCGTCCGAGACTACTGTGATGTCGCGCCTATCGTTGGCTTGGTGAAGATCAATGATCCTGTCTGAGAGGCGGTCGAGCCAGACCGTCTGGCTGATTTGGTTCCGCCCGAGCTCTGTCCCAATGACCTGGAGCCACCACCTGGCGTCGTGACCATACGCGCTCCAGGCCGCCCGTACGCTTTGGCTCCCATAGGCCACCGCGTGAGGCATGCCGACCAGCATCGCCGCAGCCTCCTTGACTGGTCCTGCGAACGCGCACCGGAACGTGTTGTCGCTTCCCCATGCCTTGGCAAGC
>Ga0315273_10000220_pt1 | contig 54854 bp, 45 predicted proteins | sample YL17G02_0_MG_FD_205753 | JGI IMG/M metagenome (GOLD analysis project Ga0315273, IMG submission 205753) | Sediment microbial communities from Yellowstone Lake, YNP, Wyoming, USA - YL17G02_0 | ecosystem: Environmental > Aquatic > Freshwater > Lake > Sediment | place: USA: Wyoming | collected... | reverse complement strand
TAGGCACCTTTGCGAAGGCCTCGTCGGTAGGCGCGAACACGGTGAAGGGACCAGGGCTTTTCATCACCCCAATCAGATCGGCATCGGTGAGCAGCTTCGCCAGCGTCTTGAAACTGCCGGCGGCCACCGCCGTTTCCACGATGTCCTTCTGCTGAGCCAACGCCGGTGCGGCCAGGCCGCCGAGTACGACCACGCACGCAAGACACGCCACTACGTTCTTCATGGGAGGCTCCTTTCCGTGCCAGGCGCCTATCGCCGAAACGGCACGCGAAGCCCTACCTTATACGCCATCCACCGCGTGCCGCGTATGACGGCCGTCAGGCCTGGCCCAGCGGCCCCCCATACGCGGCGATTTCCAGGGTGTCCCCTGGGGAATCCGGACCTCCTGACATGGCCGTCTCATCAACGTGTCCGTTCTTGAGTCCCGTGACCGGGTGCGCTGGCGTAACAGAGGTGGAGGCGCGCGCGATCTGCATCCTTGGCTCGGTCAAGGCACGTGTCAACGACTTGTTATCGCGACAAAGCCTGTCTGTTCAATTACTTAGAGCATGCGAGCTTTCGAGAGAGTCCGCGTGACGTCTGGGGCATGCTCCCGAATCGTCCCAGGAATTTCCGTGCCGTTTCGAGGCCAACGCGAGATCGCGAGTTCCGGCTCCGTTCGACCTGGGCCGTGTTGACGGGTATAACGTCCAGTCGCCGAGCGCCCGATATGTCTCAAGGCGAGAAAGCTAGCTGTCGTTCTCAGGCCATTCAAGTCGGGGATGTTGCGTGTGTGTGACGCCCAAAGGCGTCCGTCGGTCAGCCGGGCGACGCGTTCGCTTCGCGGTGCTGGGACACACAATCCGCTGGCGGCGTCGGAATGTCGACAGCTTGCGGCTTGTTGCCGCCCTGAGGAGTGCTCTGATGTTTTCGCAGGACGTTCTGAGAATCGACCCGGACTTGGCAGCAGAAGAGATCGAGCGCGCCATCAAAGTTCAGGTTCTTGGGACCCTCCGTCGGCGTGGGGCCGTCCTGGGGCTGTCGGGGGGGGTGGATAGTTCGGTCGTAGCCGCGCTGTGCGTCCGGGCTCTGGGCGCGGCTCGCGTCTTTGGGCTTCTGATGCCCGAACGTGATTCGTCAACGGACTCCCTCAGTCTCGGAAGGCTCGTTGCGGAGCATCTCGGAATCGACTGCCTTGTCGAGGACATCACGGCCGTCCTCGAGGCCACCGGATGCTATGAGCGTCAGCGCGAGGCTATCCGGATGGTGTTTCCCGAATACTCTGACGGGTACAGGTCGAAGGTCGGCCTCCCGTCACTGCTGGATCGTGAGCGGCTCAATGTCACCTACGTAACGATCCAGGCGCCGAGTGGCGACACGAAGCGAGCACGCTTGACGGCACAGGCGGGCCTGCAACTCGTCGCCGCCACCAACTTCAAGCAGCGCGTGCGCAAGATGATGGAGTACCACCATGCCGACCGGTTGCACTACGCAGTCGCCGGCACGCCGAATCGATTGGAATACGATCAGGGTTTCTTCGTGAAACAGGGCGATGGCGCCGCGGACTTCAAGCCGATCGCACATCTGTACAAGACGCAGGTCTACCTGCTGGCGGAACATCTGGGAGTTCCCGAGGAGATCCGGCGTCGTCCACCGACCACCGACACGTACTCGATGCCCCAGACACAGGAAGAGTTCTTTTTCGCGCTGCCGTACGATCAGATGGACCTCTGCCTCTACGGCCGCGACCATGACGTGCCACTCGAGGAGGTCGCCAAGGCGATCGGCCTGGATCGGCAACAGGTCGAGCGAGTCTACAAGGACATCGACGCCAAACGCCGTGCGTCGCAGTACCTCCGCTTGTCTCCGCTGCTTGTCCACGAACTCAAGGAGACGGTTTCGCCATGTGTGGCATTGCCGGAATAGTCGCCCTGGGGCCGGCGGCGCCAACTCCGCAGTTGCCACAGCTCTCCCGGATGCTCGGCGCCCTGCGCCATCGCGGCCCAGACGAGTTCGGTCTGTATCGCGACCGCCGCGCGGGCCTGGGGCAGGCCAGGCTCTCGATCATTGACCTGGCGACCGGACAACAACCGCTTGCCAACGAAGACGGCTCGCTATGGATCACGTTCAACGGCGAGATCTTCAACTACGTGGAACTCCGCGACCGGTTGGTGGCGCTCGGCCATCGTTTTCGCACGTCGAGCGACACCGAGGTGATTGTCCATGCCTGGGAAGAATGGGGCGTGTCGGGGCTGGATCGGTTCAACGGACAATGGGCGTTCGCACTGTGGGACCGACGGAGCGAGACCCTGACGCTTGCCAGGGATGCGCTGGGAGTGCGTCCACTCTATCTCTGTGAACATCGTGGCTCGTTGTACTTCGCGAGCGAAGTCAAGGCGATCTTCGCTGCGGATCCGTCGATTCCGCGCGAGATGGATCCGGTCGGACTCGAGCAGACATTCACCTTCTGGACCGTCATCCCGCCCAGGGGCGTCTTCCGGAATGTCACCGAGCTCGAGCCGGGGCATGTGCGGACGTACGCTGGCGGCAAGGTCCACGATCTGTGTTCCTGGCGTCTCGCGTACCCCGTCGGCGACCGTGGCGCGTTCAAAGGGTCGTTGGGGGATGCCGTCGACGCGACCCGCGCGGCACTGGAGGAGGCCACCCGCCTGCGAATGCTGCGCGCCGACGTGCCCGTCGGCAGTTACCTCTCGGGAGGTCTGGACAGCTCGTTTGTCGCGGCGCTGGGACTGCGGGCGAAGGGCCAGCAGTTCTGCACGTTCTCGCTGCGCTTCGATGACCCGGAGTACGACGAAACCCGGTACCAGAAGCTGATGGCCAGGCACCTTGGGAGCGAGCATCGTGACGTCGTCGTGACACGCAGCGACATAGCCAGGGTGTTCCCCCAGGTCGTGTTCCATGCTGAACGTCCGATGCTTCGAGCGGCGCCCGCGCCTTTGTTCATCCTGTCGCAGTTGGTGCGCGACAGCGCCATCAAGGTTGTGCTGAGCGGTGAAGGTGCCGACGAGATGTTTGCCGGCTACGATCTATTCCGACTGGGGAAGGTGCGCCGCTTCTGGGCACGCGCGCCAGAATCCGCCTGGCGTGCGCGGCTGCTCGAACGGCTCTACCCGTACCTCACACGGTCGCCGGTCACACAACAGGCGATGGCGCGGCGTTTCTTCGGCCGAAACCTGACGGCCTGGCGTGAGCCGGGCTTCGCGCACGATACGCGATGGCACACGACGCGCGCGCTGCTCCGCTTGTTCTCGCCGGCATTCCGTCCGCCGGCAGCCTCGCCTGACGCGGTTGCAACGCTTATCGCATCGCTGCCGCCAGAGTTTTCCGACTGGTCGTTTCTGGCGCAGGATCAATATCTCGAGATCCGGACGCTGCTGTCCGGGTACTTGTTGTCCTCCCAAGGCGATCGGATGCTGATGGCGCACTCAGTTGAAGGTCGCTTTCCCTTCCTCGATCGCAATGTCGTGGCGCTTGCCAACTCGCTGCCGGCCTCGTACAAGCTGCACGTGCTCGACGAGAAGCACGTGCTCAAACGAGCGGCTCAAGGCCTGGTCCCGCCCGAGATCCTGAGACGCAAGAAACAGCCGTACCGCGTGCCCGACGCCAGCGCCTTTCTTGGGCGTGGTGCACCAGACTGGATCGGGGACGTGCTGAGTGAGCGCGCTATCGAAGCCGCCGGCGTCTTCGATCCGCAGGCGGCACGCAGGGTCTACCTGAAGTGCCTTTCTCACGCGGACGGCGAGCCTTTTTCCAATGCGGACAATATGGCGCTCGTGGGCATCGTATCAACGCAGCTTCTGCACCGGGATTTCATCGCCACGACACCCGACGTCGTTGCGCCGGCATCGCTGCGCACCTTTGTTGATCGGCTGGACGAGGGCGCGACGATATGACCGACGCTGCGGGGAAGCCACTATTCACAGACGCCGTGCCGCAGCTGCACGATTACCTGATTCACTCCGCCCAACGCCTGGGAAACAAGGTGGCTCTCGTGTGCGGCGGCGAACGTCTGACGTACCGGGACCTCGACGTTCGCTCGAACGCACTCGCCAACGCACTGGTGCGACGCGGTATCCGCCGGGGCGATCGGGTCCTCATCTATTCGGACAACACGGTCGAATCCGTCGTGGCCTTCTGGAGCGTCCTGAAGGCCAACGCCGTGGCATCGGTGATCAGCCCCTTAACCAGGCCGGGAAAGCTGGTGCACCTGCTGAACGACTGCCAAGCTGCCGGGCTCATCACCGACGTGCGCCACACGGCCGCATTCGCCGAGGCGGCGGCCAAGGCGGCGCACCTGCGGACAGTCATCGTTTCGGGGTCCGTCGATCGCGAGCTGGTTAGAGGACTGCCGGGCTTCGTCGGTTGGAACGAGGCCGTCGCCGGCGAGCCGACGGACTGCTGCCCTGCGCGTCTCAACGTCGACATCGATCTGGCGACCATCATCTACATCTCCGGCAGCACCGGCGACCCGAAGGGCATCATGCTCACGCACCGGAACATGCTGACGGCCGCCACCTCGATCACCGCGTATCTCGAGAACGTGGAGGACGATGTCATTCTGGGCGTCCTGCCGCTGTCGTTCGACTACGGGCTGTACCAGATGATCATGGCGTTCCGGATGGGTGCCCGGCTGGTCCTCGAGCGCAGCTTCGTATACCCGGCCCAGGTACTCAAGACGATGGTGGTCGAACGCGTGACAGGGTTTCCCGGGGTTCCAACCGTCTTTGCAACGCTTGCCGAAATGAAGACGCTGGCCGACTACGACCTGTCATCCGTCCGATACGTCACCAACACTGCCGCCGCGCTGGCGCCGAAGCACATCGCGTTCCTGCGCACGGCGTTTCCGTCCGCCCGCCTCTACTCGATGCATGGCCTGACCGACGGCGTACCGGACGAGATTCTGGGCGAGGGCGTCAAGGCGTACGTCGTGCGCGAGGCGGGCTTGGAACTCACGGAGAAGAGGATTCAACTCGGGTGTCAACGCCAGCTCGAGAGCTTCATGGTGCCAAAGTACGTCGTCGTCTTGCCTGAACTGCCCCGAACATCGTCGGGCAACATTGCCAAGAAGGAACTGCTATGAAACGAACACCCCTGGTGGCGCCCACGGAGCGGAAAGAGACGCACTTGAAGGACCGGCTTCGCCAGTTCATCCTGGCGAATTTCTGGGTCCCTGACGCGCAGGCAATCAAAGACGGCACATCGCTTCTCGACTGCGGCGTTGTCGATTCGACTGGGATCCTTGAAGTCATCGGCTTCCTGGAAAGCGAGTTTGGGTTCAAGGTGCTCGATGAGGAGATCGTGCCCGACAACCTGGACTCGGTGCAACGGATTGCTGAATACGTTGCCAGGAAGATGGAGGGCAGAGGGCTGGAAGCCGCGGCCGGCGCGCGGAGTCAGGCTGAAGTGCCACCGCATTCGAGGCAGTGCTCTGATCGGTCAACCGGGTAGGCGAAATCCGGTGTGTGGCTTTTATCTGCGTGACGGCCTTGTGACCGACCGCGGGGGAGCAGGCGGCCGGCGCCACTGGATCCCGCGTGGCCCTGGCGGACTGATCCTCGTCGGCGCAGAGCAGCGGCCGCCACGCCTCCGGCTTGTGCCACTCGGCGTAGTGCGCCAGCAGGCCCAAGAGAATGTGACTGCGCAGGCGATTCGGGACCCGAGAATGGACCGGCCGGATGTGCAGGTCAATCGTCTTCAGACGGCGCCACACGCGCTCCACGTGGCTGGAGGCCTCGCAGGTTCGCACCATCTCGCCAGCATCCATACGGGACACGGACATATTCGTGCGAATCACCTCGCTCCTCACCGAGACATGCCAGGAAACCTTATACTAGGTGATGACGCGACGGCCTTCGACAACAGTGGTGCGACGCGTGGCGTCTTCCCCCTGAGCAGGAACCGGCGGCTTCGTGATCCGAACTGTTCGGGCAGCGTGATCAGAATGTCCCTTGAGCTCCCTCCCGTGTTCTCCGGTGAGGGGGCCATGCACGGGGAGAAGGATACGGACATCCTTCCGTGACGTCCCGGTGGCGGACGCACGCATGACGCGCTCCCAACGTGAGACCGCCTGATAAGGAACGAGTCGTGGCATATACCGTCGAAAGGGCTGACCTGGTAGCCGACAGGCAGGAACTGCTCGCTCTCTGGAAAAGAAACCATGTGGGCGGAGAAGAAAGGTTCCGTTGGATCTATGAACGGAACCCAGCAGGCCAGCCCACCTGCTTCCTGGCCAGAGACGGGAGGACTAGCAAGCTGGTGGGCTGCACGACCCTGTTCCCGCGGCCCGTCTACATCCAGGGCAGGCTCGTGCGAGGCGGCATCGCCGGTGACTTTGCGGTCGACAAGGAGCATCGGCTGCTGGGGCCCGCGCTGATGCTCCAGAGGGCGGCGGTCGCTCACTGCGACGGCGAGAACTTCCAGATCCTGTATGGCAATCCTAATAGTCGCTCAGAAGCCGTCCTGAGAAGGGTGGGATACAAGAAGGTTGCGCCCCAACTCCAGTTGACGAAACCCATAAGATCGCGCTATTACCTGGCCAGGCGCGTCCGACCTTGGGCCCTGTCGCATGTGCTGAGCAAGCCACTGGATCTTGCGTTGAAGGTTTCTTCCCGAGACGTCTATTTCAAACACCCGCGGAATACGGAATTCCATCTTTCTTCATCTTTCGACGAGAGGTTTGATCGCCTCTGGATGAGGTCCATGAACAGCTTCACGATTATTGGATGCCGGAGCAGCGATTACCTGAGGTGGAAGTTCGAGATGGCCCCCAGCGGAAACTATCGCATTTTCACCCTCTCCGACAGGACCACGACAGAACTCGACGGCTACATCGTCTTCTCCCAGAATGAGAATAGTGTCACGATCTCTGATCTCTTCGTTGCGAACACGGGGAACAACCTCGATACCCTTCTCGCCGGGTTCATCACCGGGCAACGGGAGGAAGGCGCGGATTTCATTTCCCTTTGCTATGCAGGTTCGCCTCAGGTGACTAGGAGCCTCCTGAAGTTCGGCTTTTCCCTGCGTGGCTCGGAAGGCGGAGTGCACTGCTACACCACGGAGGACTTAGACATCTCAGCCGTCACCGGTCGAGAGGAGAACTGGTATCTCTTCTCTGGGGACTACGATGCCTGATCGTGGTGCCGGCTTCGCGACGGACAGCGTACGCAGTAGTGCCTGTGGTGTGTGTGCCATGCGATCACAGCCAAGAACGTGAGTACCCCACTTCGGATCAGAGTCTTGTAGCAGACAACCCGGTCTCCCGGCCACTCGGCCACTCGCGTACGCTCCCTTTTTCCCCTTGGACCTTCTCCGTTGGAGCGGAGCGCGTCTGACAGACAGGCGCAGGCGCTGCGGCCGGTTCCTGCGTCACCGGACACGAGATCGATCACACTGTCGCGTGGAACTTCAGGCTTGCTGAAAGGTGTGGAATGCTCTTCTCCCACACGCCGATACGTGATATCCCTTCCCTGCCCCCGGCTCCGGAGCGGTCCACAGTGACCAGGCATTCTTTTGATGGAGGCATCTCATGAGCATCTATCGGCGCGCCTCACGGTTGTTCCTGTGGGTCCTGGTGGGCGGTCTTTCGGCAACGGTGTCGGCCCAGTCGAAGGGCGCGAAGATCATCTCGGCCGCGGACATGAAGCCCTATCTCACGTTCCTCGGGTCGAAGGAGTTCCGCGGCCGCAGCGCGCCGTCCGTGGAGCTCGACATCGCGTCGAAATACATCGCCGTCGAGGCCGCGCGCATCGGCCTCAAGCCGCTGCTGCCCAACGGCTCGTACTTCCAGGACGTCCCGGTCGAAGTGACGACAATGTCCACCACGCGGTCGTATCTTCGCGTCACCGGCCCGGCCGGCGAACTGAAACTATCCTTTCCGCAGGCTTTCACCTCGAGCGTGAGGGTGGCCGGCGATTGGAGCGCGAGCGGCGGTCTCGTCTTTGTCGGAACCACGCTGAACAGCCCTGACCCGAAGTGGGACGAGGCGACAGGAAGCGACTTGCGGGGCAAGGTCGCCGTCATCCTGGAGGCGCAGCCCCCGAGCGTGGCAGCGGGCGGTGCGCCTGCGCAGGCGAACACGGCGGCCAGAACACGCCTGCTGCGAGAAGAGGGCGCTGTCGGGACGATCTCGATCATCAGCCGCGAACGGGAAGGCGGGCTGGCGAAGAGGGGTCTGAGCTTCGACGTCGCCGAACGGCTTCGCTTCCTCGACGTCGACACCGTCAACCCGGCGCCTCGGCTCCCCGCGGCGCAGCCGGCCGCTCCCGCGCAGGCCGCCGCCGCACCTCCGCCGGGCCCGTTCTACACCGCCGAGGTCCGGCACGAGGCCGGCGCGGCGATCCTGGGTGTGTCAAGAGAGGAACTCGGGCGCCTGTTCGACGCCGTGCTCCAGAACCAGTCGGTGCCGTCGAAGGTCTTGACCGGGAAGACGGTCGAGATCGCGGTGTGCTTCGATCAGCGGACCGTGACGACGCCCAACGTGGTGGCGTACCTGCCGGGCAGCGATCCCGTGCTCAAGGACGAATATGTCGTGATCGGGTCACACCACGATCACAACCCGCCGCGCGAAGGCCGCATCTTTCCGGGCTCCGACGACAACGCGTCCGGCTGCGTGGCGCTGTTCGCCATTGCGAAGGCCATGATGGTGGAGCGGCCGAAGCGGTCGGTGATCTTCGTCTGGCACACGGCGGAAGAACGCGGCCTCGTGGGCGCGTACTATTTCGTCCAGCACAGCCCGGTGCCGCCCGAAACAATTACCGCCAACCTGAATCTCGACATGATCACGCGTAACGACACGAACAGCATCTACCTGATCGGGTCCACTAAGCTCAGCTCCGAGCTGGACAAGAGTTTCCGTGACATGAACGGCGCGGCGGTGAAGCTGACACTGGACTACAAGTACGACGACCCCGCCGAACCGAACCGGTTCTTCTTCCGCAGCGACCAATATCCGTACATGCGGTACGGGATTCCGGGCGTCTGGATCTTCTGTGGCACCACGCCAGACTACCACCAGGAAAGCGACGTCGAGGAGAAGGCCGACTACGCGAAGATGGAAAGGGTGACCAGGCTGACGTACCTCGTCGCGATGGACGTGGGCAACAAGCCCGGCCTGTTGAAGCTCGACGTCCACTCGGAGATCACGACGCGCGGCGCGCACAACATGAAGGTGGTCTGGCAGCAGCCGATCAGGACATCGGCGCCACGGTGAGCCGCCGCGCGCGTCCATGGAAAGGGATATGGCACTGAAACGAGTACTGTTGGCTCTCTTACGGTGATCCTCGCTGCCGTGGTGGCGGGTCCCGGGCAGGGGCCTGGCACGGACCGTCTGTCGGCTGACGCGTTCCAGGGAACGGCGTTGAGATCCATCGGCCCGACCCTGACGACCTGACGCGTGTCGGATGTCGAAGTCGATCCGAAGAACCCCAGCACATATCACGCCGCCACGTCTGTCGGCGGCCTGTGGAAGTCCGAGAACCGCGGTATCACCTGGACGCCGATCTTCGACTCGGGCGCCTCGTTCAACCTCTGCTGCGTGGTCATCGATCCGAAAGACTCGAAGGTCGTCTGGCTCGCCACGGGCGAGAACTCGAACCCGCGCAGCGCGAGGTACGGCGACGGCGTGTGCAAGTCGACCGACGCCGGAAAGAACTGACAACGCGTCGGCCTGGCCAGCTCGGAACACATCGGCCGAATCCTCATCGACCCGCGCAACTCCAGTGTCGTCTGGGTCGCCTCGCAAGGCCCGCTCTGGTCGGCAGGCGGCGAGCGCGGACTGTACAAAACCACCGATGGCGGCAAGACGTGGAAGGCCATGCTGACGATCAGCCCCGACGCCGGGGTCAACGACATGGTCTTCGATCCCCGTATTGCTGACATCATCTACGCCACATCGCGGCAGCGCCGGCGCGCCACCGGGCAGTTCGTGGGCGGAGGACCCGAGAGCGCGGTCTACAAGTCCACCAACGGCGGAACCACCTGGACCAGGCTGACGAAGGGGTTGCCGCAGGGGCCCATGGGCCGCATCGCGATTGGCGTCGACCCGAAGGCGAAGCCCACGCGCGTGTACGTGCTGGCGAATGCCCTCCGGCCCGAATCCGGCTTCCACCGTTCGAACGATGCCGGGCTCACGTCTGCGCGGGTCGGCGTTCTGGAGCCGCCGCCACCGGCCGCTGGCCTCGGTGCGGCCGCGATGCCGCCAGCAGGCGCACCGGCTGCCCCGCCCGCGGGCGGGAGAGGAGGCGCGCAGCCGGCGGACAACTGGTACCGCGGCTGTGACCCGGGCTACTACCACGAACTGTTCGTCGATCCGATTCGGCCCGACACGATCTGGTCGGTGAGTGCCAATCTCGAGCGCAGCACCGACGGCGGCAAGACCTGGGGCCGGGTGCCGAACCTGGGCAACGTGCACGTGGACGACCACGATGTCTGGGTGAATCCGTCCGAACGGGCCCACATCATGGTCGCCAACGACGGTGGCGTATACGAAACCTGGGACGAGGGGAAGGTCTGGCGGTACTTCTCGAACCTGCCGGTCGCGCAGTTCTACCGGGTGTCGGTGAAGAACGCGAAACCGTTCTACAACGTCTGTGGCGGCGCGCAGGACAACGGGTCAGTGTGCGGACCGTCCCGCACGCTGAATCGCGTCGGCATCCGCACGAGCGACTGGTACGTGGTAGGAGACGGCGACGGCTTCCAGACGCGCAGCGATCCCGACGATCCGAACATCGTGTACGCCTCCTCGCAGGGCGGTGCCATCACGAGGCTCGATCTGCGGACCGGGCAGAGCCGCTCGATCCGGGCGAGGGCGCCGCTCCCCGGCAGCAGCGCCGCAGCCACTGGAGCCCCCGCTGGCGGTGGCCGGCACGGCGGTCCCGGCCAACAGGAGGGCGTCGCGGCCGAGCGCCCGAACTGGGATGCGCCGGATATCGTCGGTTCTTCCGGGATTTCAGTGGGTCGCCGGGTAGAGCTGTAGCCCTCCACAATGGAAGAAGATGGCAGTCTTGAAGCGTTCCCGGTTTCGGAATCCACAGGCCATCTTCTTGATCGCCTGGATCTTGGAGTTCAACCCTTCGGCGACGGCGTTCGTGATCCGGTGCGTGAACTAGGTCAGCACATTCGGCAGGTGGCGCTGAATCGTCTCGGCCGCCTTGACGATGGGAGCCAAGCGGGAATGCATGGCCCAGAAGTACCACCGCCGCCAGAAGACCCGGGCCCGCCCTACGCGATGGTAGTGCCAGATGTCGTTCAGCGTCTCCTTGATCAGCCAGGCCCGCGCCGTCTGGAGCGGTCGCTACAGGAGGCCCATCAGACGTTCCTCGTGCTTGTCCGGGACACTCTGCCCCCGACACAGCCAGAGGTACTTCGTGCCGGTCAGACGCTCGTCGGCCGCCTCGCGCAGCGCGCGGTGCTCTTGCTTACTGACGGTGTCGACGGCTTTCCCGACGTGGCTCATGATGTGAAATTTGTCGAAGACCATCTTCTCGGCGCCGCCCGGAACGTGCGCCAGGACCGATTGCACGCAGGGCTCCCACATATCCATCGCGATGGCCGCAATGCCCGTCCGCTCGGCCTCCGACCACGGCGTGAAGTAGCTGTCGAGGCTACGCTGCTTCAGGTCGTCGGCGATGTACTCAACGGTGCCCTCGTCGACATCGCAGACGATCGTCAGGTACTGCTGGCCTTTGGCCGCCGCCTTTTCGTCCACGCCCAGCCGCGCCGGCACCCGTGCGACCTTCGCCTGAAGCCCGCGACGCACCGCGCGCTCCATCAGGTGCCAGGTCTCGTCCCAACTGATCCGCAAGATGCGCGTGGCGCCGCGAACATCGGTTTCCTTCAGCACGTCGATGGCCAACGTCTCACAGAGCGCCGTGAAGCGCGCATGCGGCTCGGCCCAGGGCACCCCCACCTGGCGAACGCCATGATGGGGACACGTCACGCGCGGCGGGTGCGCATGCAGGTACGCCACAAACTGACAGGTGTCGAGATGCCGCCACGCGCGCTCCTCCGCGTGGCCTTACACCGGCACCTCCGTCCCGCAGGTCGGACACCCCCAGCGACGTCCCTCCGCATGGTCGGCCCAGACATCCACGCGTTGCTCGTTCACCGACAGCTCCACCCGAGCGACCATCCAAGGCAGCTCCAGCCCCAGCACGTGCCGATACAGCTCCACATCACGCATGGCTCCCAGCCTCCCAGGAGCCCATCTTGTACCAAACGGCCCACCTCTGTGGAAGCCGCCAGCGCCGTGGACGGCACAGGCCGCCGCCCACCGCATCTTAGAAAACGCACAGCACGCGTTTTCCACAAGCTCCCACGGAGCTCGTCCCTCACACTACTGACCCAAGGAAAACCCGGAAGAAGCACAAATTGATGAGTTCGGCTACTGCGGCATCGTCGGCATCGAGTTCAAGCACGATGCGCGCGACCAGACGTTCCGCCTGATCGAGATCAACACGAGGACCGTCCCGGGCAACGAGTTGGCGATCCGCGCCGGCATCGATTTCCCTGGATTGCGTACCAGTACCTGACGAAGAACGACGCCGCCATCCCCCCGACCACCGGATTCCAGACGGGCGTCACGCTGGTAAACGAAGAGTGGGACGTCCAGGTATTCCTGGCGCCGCGAAAGGCCGATGCGCTCAGTCTCCGGGGATGGCTCACATCGCTGCGCGGGGCACACCCGGTCATCGGGGTGTGGGACGACCCTGCCCCGATGGCGGTCGGGCTCTGGCGCCTCCTGCAGAAGGTCCCGCAGTTGTTCTGAACTCGGCGACCCGTCTCTCGCGCCATGGCTGAATGCGATGGTTCCGCTGGACCGGGAACGCGCGCGAGGATTCCCTACCGACCCGCGCCGGCCCGTGTGCGATACTTCTCTCAGATGACAACACGTCTCACGCGGGTTCGCGCCGGCAGGAGTCGCCGAGCACTTCTCCTCTGCGCCATCATTGTCGCCTTCGCATATCCTCTCGCGCTGGTCGGCGTCATCCTGGCGTTTCGGTACGTGGGAGAACGGTGGTGGGTCACCCTGGTTGCCATGTACCTGCCACGCATCGGGTTCGTCTTGCCACTGCCGTTCGTCGTCGTCGCGGGTTACGTGTGGGGCCCACGCAGGCTGCTGCCATTGCAGGCCGTTTCGCTCCTCCTCGTGGTGTTTCCGTTGATGGGGTTCAATCCAGGTGTTGGCCGCCTGTTGACTCGGCACGCCGGTCCAGCGATTCGGGTGGTGAGCTACAACATCGGCTTCGCGAGCTCGGGCATCCGTAGCCTGGTGGCGCACGTCCGCGAGTTTTCCCCGGACCTCGTGCTGTTCCAGGATGCCAACGCCGGCCTGGAACCGGACCTGAAGGCGGCGTTCGACGGTTGGAATATGCGTCTCGATGGCCAGTTCTTCGTGGCCTCTCGCTATCCGATCCGCGATGCCTGGAACCCGCCAGTGATCATCTACCCCAGGGGGACCGGGACCGCCCACTTCGTTCGCTACACGCTGCAGACTCCGCTCGGTGTGGTCGACGTCTTCAATACGCACCCGACATCTCCACGCCAGGGATTCGAGGAGGTGCGCGGAAACGGCCTGCGTGAAGAAATCGTGTCCGGGCGCCTGCTGGCAGGCAAGGCGAGTCGGCCGGTTGAACTGAACGCCTACCGGAGGCAACGACAGGTCGAGGCGCTGGTGGCGGCGGCGGGCACCAGCCCGCACCCGGTCATCATCGCGGGCGACACGAACCTGCCGGGTTTGAGCTGGGTCCTTGGCGAGTGCCTAGGCCGTTTCCGCGATGCATTCAGCCAGGCCGGGCTGGGATTCGGCTACACCTTCCCGGCCAAACGTCCGTGGATGCGCATCGATCGGATTCTCACCAACCAGCGGCTGCAATCAGTCGACTTCCGCGTCGGAGACGTCGTGGCATCCGATCACCGCTGCGTGTTCGCTGTGATTGCCGCCGACCAGGGCATTCGTGGCGCCACGCCTGCACGAGCCGGGATCGTGTTCAACGGGCCGACCGGAAGCGGCGCAGACCGGCGGCCTGGCACCTTTCTGTTCGGATCCGCAGGGGGGACGGACTGATATCCTGTCATCGTCTGATCGTGCCTTTGAGCGCCCGTCAGGTACTGCCTCTTTCGCAGTAAACTCCCGTTAGCCACGCAGTGTAGAAGACCAGTCAGCATGATCTTCGCTGAGCGGCGAATGTCATGCTAAGTGCCTCCTCCATCGGGATATGGGGCGTCCATCCCAACAGCCGTTTTGCCTTGTCGTTCGAATAACGCTGACCCTTCCACATGGCGTCGACCTTGTAGGGAGTGAAGACGGGCGGTAAGTGGCCGTTCGTCCGACGGCTGTACGAGGCGTTGAGCCGGGCCAACTGGCGCAACAGGACAAATGGCACGCGAACGAACGGGACGGGCGCCACCTGGCGCCGGTATTGCCTCAGAAGTTGGCGACTGGTGGGCAGGCAGTCATCGACGATGCAGAAAACCTCACCCTCAATATCCGGTACCAGGCCTGCCTTTACCACCGCATCCGCGCAATTATCGACGTGAGTCAGGGGAATCGTATTTCCTCCGCCGAGGTGCAGAAATAACCCGAACAGGTTGAGTCCGACGCGGCCCACCAGGATGGGCTGACCGGGGCCGAAGATTGGGCCGGGTCGCACGACGACGAGCGGAAGCCCCGCTTCTCGGTGGTACTTCCAGCCGAGCGCCTCTTGTCGATGTTTGGCAAATGAGTACGGGTCGCGTCGCTCCGGGTGGGGGTCCATTGGCACGGATTCGTCGACCAGAGAGGCACGCGGTAGCTGTGAGGCACCAATGACTCCGAAGGAGCTTACAAGCACGAACCGCCGGACACTGAGCTCGACAGCCGTCCTGAACAGGTTGTCTGACCCAACTACGTTGTTCGCAACCTGAGAGGCTGCGGAGCCGGTCTTTGAGGCTGCGATGTGCAGAATCGCCTCGACGCCGACTACAGCGCGGCGGAGGGCGGCGAGGTCACTGAAGCTGGCCGGGACGATCTCGACCAGAGGGTTCGACACACCACTGAGGCAGGCATCGAAAGAGCCGGAGTCTGTGCCCGGACGGACGAGGGCGCGAACTGGCCTCCCGGTCTCGGCCAAGCGACGGACCACACGCTGTCCCAGGAACCCGGTTGGTCCCGTCACCAGGACTATCCCGGTAGGAACGCTGGTCATGATTCCTCCAATTGACGGTCGCACTGTATGAAGATTTCCTCCATGATGCGAGTCGTCCGGAGAGCCTCCATCATGGGAATCGGCATGTCTCCTTTTCCCTGAATCGCAAGATAGAAACGGCGAATCAGCTCGTGCAGGCCCTCGAAGAAATGCAGCCGGGCCCGTAGCAGGCTGGCGACACTCCGACGCAGTTCTCTCCTCGTTTCGCGTTCGTCCCGATATGCCCACTGCACACGGGCGAAGGGGCCGGGCAGCGATGCCCCATGCACCAGACGAAGGGTGCGACTATCGATCGACGCCGTGGCCTGAGCCTTCGTTCCGTGAACGGTCGCGTACAGCTGGACGGGCCTGGCGCGGCAGGAGAACTGGAGCGATGCGGTGGTCCGGCGGCCCAACAGAGTCACACGGAGCTCATCGAAAAAACGATCGCGCCTGTCGCCGAAGCGCTTCAGCCGGCAACGCAGGCCACACGCGGACACCACCGGTTGCTCATCCGGCAGGAAGGGGAGCAAGAGCGATAGTGGATGCGAGATGTTGTTCTGCGCCACCCCTCCGGGAAGAGCGTGCACCCAGTGTGTGGGATCACCCATCATCACGGCGCCGAACGGGCCGGCGAGGTTGTACCCCATCACCGTGTCGACGTGGACGACCTCACCAAGCAGCCCTTCCTCGTACTGGCGTTTCATCCGGAGGTAGGCACTGTCGTAAGCGTAGCTATGTCCCACGCACAACAACACGCCTGCGCGCGTGGCGCATTCGATCAATTCCTCGGCCTCCGCTGCCGTCGCAGTGAAAGGCTTCTCGATGTAGGCATGCGCCCCGTACTCGGCGACCTTCCTGGCGATTGCCAGGTGGCTCCCGGGTGGCGTGGTGATGTGAACCACATCAGGATGCACGTCGTCGAGCATCCGGTCGAGATCCGTATACAGTCCCGGGACTTCGAAGCGTGCAGCGGCCTGTTCCGCCATGTGGTAGTTCAGGTCGCAGACCGCCTCGACGGTCGCCCCGGGGATTCTCCGGACTTCCTGGATGTGCGCGTCAGCGAATTGCCCGCACCCTACTATCGCGATTCTCACGTGAACCCCTTTCGCATCATCCTGACACAGACTCAGGCTTGACGACTGTGCCGGCCGACGGCCTGATCATCCCGATCACCACGCCCACCGTTGCCGTGGAAGTCTCTCTTGCAAACAGGGCCGCACCACTCAGGTAGCCAAAGGCGCCGACGAGAGTCTCAACACACAAGGCTCGTACCGGCGGAACGGGACCGACACACCGCTCGATCGCCTGAGTCACGAGCACACACGCCACCATCGGGACGCATGCTGGCAGGGCCCTCGATACCGCGCGCGCCGTCGGCCACACAAGCTGACGTTCGCCGTTGGCCAGTCCGGACCACATCAGGGCCAGGTGGCCGACAAAGGTCAGATCCACGGCGAGATATGCCCAACGAGGACCAAACCGGCCAATCACTACCAGCCCCGCCCAGCAACACGGCCACCCTGACCGGGCTCGCAGATCACAAACCCGGTCCGGCTCATCGCCTTGTAGAACTCCTGCAACGTCCACGCCAGCAGCACCACCGCTGCCTGGACGCTCAAGATCACCAGCATCGGTGCGATCATCGCCCATTGCGGCGGGAAGAGCGCGCTGATAGCAGTCCTCGTCACAGCCGCAAGACCGAAGGCGAGAGGAAATGTGACCAGGGCCAAGGGCGAGGTGTTAGCACGTTGCGTGGAACGCCACGCTTACGGCAATTGTTTGCGATGAGGTACTGACCGAATTCCAGGTTCGAACACCGGCTGGCGGTAAGGACGCAGATAGCCGCGGTAGACACCTGTCTGTACTCGTCCGGGCAGATGAACCTGGCGAGTACAAGTGTGCAAACCAGTCCGATGATTCTGGCCCCAACGCCGGTGGCCGCGTTCCACACGACCGCTCGAGCACCGGTGACAACGGAAAGCAAACCAATCTCTCCTCGGGTGGCGGCGCCCTGCGGAAATGTGCCTCAACTCCACGAGCTTCATGGACGGCCTATCTGGCACGCCCATACAGCCTAGGCAGTGCCAGAATTGCCCGTAGACCATCCAGATCCACTCCGCTGTCGACCGGGATCCGCCGGACATCACAGTCGTCCCAATCATCGAATCGGCGCATGCCCCCGTAGTAGCTGAATCCGTACTGGACGCCCGCCCTCTTCAGACACGCCCGGGTGTGGCCATCGAATGTCTGTCGACTCCCAACCGGGTAGGCGAAGTACCGCATCGGTTCACCCAGCTCCTCTGCGAGTCGCTGGCCGCAGCCGGAGATTTCCTCCCACTGACGTTCCGGTGAGAGCCGAGCAAGGATCGGATGATTGACCGTGTGCCCGCCCACAACCATCCCTGCCGCACGCATTTCCCGCAGCAACGCCCAGGTTACCCACGTTCCTCCGACGTCCGGACAAGTGTATCTTCCACTTCCGGTCGCTTCCGCGAGAAACTCCAGATATGCCTCGTTGGAGTTCGTCGGCATCAACTTGTACGCGCTCAGCAGAACTCGAATGGCCACTTCCCGGTCTGGTTCGTCGAACACCACCTGCGTGGACAACCACGGGTTGGCTTCGATCCTGTGCTTGCGACTCGTTCGCACCATCCAGGCAATCTCGTCCCACCAGGCAAGATGGGGGTCGTCCAGAAATCCTGTTGCGACAAAGAAGGTGGCGAGGACGCCGTGGGTTTTCAGAATGGGAAAGGCGACGCGATAGTTGTCGAGATATCCGTCATCAAACGTCAGGAGCACGTAACGCCCCTTCCCCCGCCGGAGAATATCGGGCAAGTCGGGCGGCGTAACGACATCGAAGTGCGACTTAAGACACCGCACATGGCCGTCAAAGACGTCTCCGTCTGCGCTCCACACTCCTCGGTCGAAAACACTGCGACTGCCATCTCCAATCCGGTGATAGTTGAGGCACAAGACGCCGTTCCACGGCACGACTTTACGGAGGACGGTCCATGCGCCCGTCCGACCAACCAGCCGTGCTATTCCATGCGCTGTTATCCCAACGCTTCGCAAACTTGGCGGCATATCAGCTCCCTCACGATCAGATCAGCCACCGCTTCCAACGCGAGACAGAATGTTCGCAGTCGTGTCATCCAGGGGCCGATTGCCGTCGCATGCGGGAACGCTTGCTGGATGCGGTTGGATCTGCTCTTGCTCACGCCGAAAAGCGGTTTCCGCGGGCCGCAAGACTCCTCCTATCGCAAGACTCCTTAGGCACGGTCAGATCAACATAGTCGGAACAGATTTCATCTTTCTCATCTTCTCCGGTCATCAAGAAACAGAAAGACTGCGATCGGGCAGTATTCCGCGATACGTCGTGTTCCGGATGGCAAAAGGGGCGATCTCGACCAAGTCGTCTGCTTCCCACGCCGTCAGCAGGCTGAGAGACCGCCCATCGCCAAACACGCGCCACCACGTGGACACCCATTCCCAGGAGAGAGTGACGTCGTTCGCATAGCTACGTGAATGGAGCGTGTTCCACCGACTTCCAAGACTGAGGAGCTCATCATCCGTCCAAACCCGGCGCACTATGATGTTGGCCATTCAGTGAGTCCTGTCTCGCAGTTCCATTCCTGCAGGCGTCATCGGGCAATCGGCGGCGGCGCGAAGCGGTAGTCCCGGTACTGCCCCGCGTTCCCCGACTGTCCGTCCTCTGCCGCGTGAATGATGTTAACCATCTCCCGCGTGGTCACGTAGTGGAGACGAAACTGCTTGCCGTCGTTGTACGTTGCCATCAGGTCGCGGTAAAAGGCAGCCATTTGCGGCCCGAGCAGCATCTCCGCATTGGACTCTGGTGCGCCGTGGGTGTACACCTTCACGAACACCCACTCCGGCCGCCCGGCCACGCAGATCCTGCACGAGAGCCAGTCGGCGAAACGCTCACGCGTTGGGGAATGGCCGGCGTGCAGGGCGCCGTTCTCGAGTCGCGGCACCACGCCCCAGATCGGATTCCGCCAACTGGCCGCCAAGGGCCCTTGGACCAACAAAAAATCGTCCGGCGACGCGGGTCGGCCTACGGCCGCGCGCACGCCGAGGTCGTGCGCTTTCGGTCCCGATCGTGCGCCCACGGCGTAGTACACTTGGTTGACGGTGCGTGTCTGAGCCGGCCAGGGTGCGGCCGGCAGCGTGAAGTCCGCGTAGCAACCCGTGTCGCGCAACACCGCTAGCTCGTCGTCCACCCCACACCAGCTACCGTTGGGCAGCGAATTGCTAAGCGCCCAGTTTCCGTGGATAAATCCGTAGCGGATCATTCCGGAACGATTACTGGAGAGCAGGCCGTGTCGGTCGTGGAGGGTCTGCGTGAACTCCTGTAGCTGGGTACGAAGGTGATCGGCGGTGTCGCCGTCATGGTGCAGGTGGATTTCCACCTCGCCGAACCCCTGCTTGCAGAGCGCGGCGATGGGGTCGACCAGATTAGGTTGATATTGCTCGATCGGATAGAAGAAGGTGTGCTGAGGATGCCGGCCATCAGCATCCAAGAAGGGCGCGGCCATCGTTGGGAACCGATCCAGCCAGGTCTTGACCCGGCGCACACCTATTTCAGCCGATACCTGACCATGCAGAGGTTCGAAATGGTCAGCCACAGCAAACAGGATATCTGTCACACTCCGGGACTGCTTCCTTTCTCGTCTGGCACGCGCGACCGACCAGAGGTAACCGGCAAGCCAGATCTCCGCATGGCGGGGAAGCTTCATCGACACGGCTCTCCTTGCCTACGACCCGCCCCTCGTGACAATGGTCTTCAGGGTCTCGAAGATAATGAACAGGTCGAACGCGATGGACCTGTTCTTGATGTAGTAGAGATCGTACTGCAGCTTCTCCATGGCGTCTTCGACGCTGGCGCCGTACGCGTAGCGCACCTGCGCCCAGCCCGTCAGGCCTGGCCGCACGACATGTCTCTGGCCGTAGTACAGGATCTGCCTGGTCAGGTTCTGCACGAACTCGGGCCGCTCGGGACGCGGTCCGACCAGGCTCATGTCGCCGACGAACACGTTCCACAGCTGCGGCAGTTCATCTGCGCGCGATCGGCGAAGCAGCGCTCCAACCTTCGTGACCCGCGGGTCGCGTCCCCGTGTTGCCCACACGGCGCCGGTCCCGGCTTCGGCATCAACGCGCATCGATCGGAATTTGTAGATGGTGAAGACCGCGCCGTTCAGGCCGACCCGCTGCTGGGAATAGAACACCGGGCCCGGAGACGTGAGCTTGATCGCGAAGGCTGCCAGAGCCATCACGGGCAGCGTCAACACCAGCAGCAGGCTGGCCCCGACCAGGTCGACGATGCGCGTCGGGCCGCCGAAGGCGGTGACTTTCGCGAAGCCGTCGGAAAAGATGAGCCAGCTCGGCCGCAGGTTGTCGACGGCAATCTTGCCGGTGTACTCTTCGTAAACTGAGGGCAGCTGCGCAAACGACACGCCCGACATGCGCATGTCGAGCAGCTTGTCCATCGACAGCTTTCCGCGCGCGTCGGAGAGGCTGACCACAACGCGGTCAACGGCGAGCGTCTTGACCAGCGAGGGGATGTCGTCGATGCTGCCGATGATGCCCGGGTTCACCAGCGGCTCTCCGACCCGTGCCGGATCGGTATCGACGAACCCGACAATGGCAACGCCGAGTTCGGCGCGCCGTTCGTGGAGTTCCCGCGCCAACCGGACGGCCGCCGCGTTGGTGCCGACGAGCAACAGCCGCTCATGGGGACGGGCGAGCTTGGTCGCCCACTCGAACGCCATGCGCCAGCCGATGGTGATCAGCACGACAAGGCACGCGGCAATGACGAACACGCCTCGGCCGAGGATCAGCGCAGGAAACCAGTAGTAGAACACCGCCACGATCAGCGACGTCGCGCCCAGCGCCTGCAGCGTGCGAACGAACAACTCACGACGGTCGGCCACGATGCGCAGGTCGTAGAGGTCGGCGTAGTACAGGCAGAACTGGCAACTTGCCACAATCACGAGGGCTTTGAGCAGCCCCCGGTCCATCAGCAGCACGTCGAGCGCCTCACGACCAAACCGAACCCAGGTCGCCAGCATGACGGCCCCGAGGATCAGCCCAGCCTCGCACACGACCAGCGTGAGTGTTCGACTCGACGGCTGAATCCCCAGCCTCGCCATGATCTCTGTTCTCGTCCTACGCGTTGGGAGCGTACGAGCGCCGGTAGTAGCTTGCGTAGTACTTGGAGCTTCCCGGCATATTCTGGAGCCGGTTCAGCACCGCGCCCACCAGACGCTCGCGGCCGATGCTGTCGATGGCTCGGAGGAGGTCCGGGTACTGGCTCTTGCCGGCCTCCACGACGAGCACGACCCCGTCCACCATGTCCGCGAGAAGCTTCGCGTCTGACAGCAGGCCAATCGGTGGTGTGTCGATGACAACCCAGTCGTAGCGGGCGCGTGCCTCGTCCAGGATCCGCCGCATCTGGTGGGAGGTGAGCGCGCCGGTCGGGTCCTCCATGGGCTCGCCGCTCGGCAGGAACGACAGCCGCGTCGAGACCTCGAGGACCGCCAGCCCCTGGACGGAGTCCCGCGCCAGACCATCACTCAGTCCGGTCCTGTTCGGCACGCCGAAGATGTCGTGCAGGGACGGTCGACGCAGATCCCCGTCGATCAGCAGCACGCGACGCTGGTACGACGAGCTCAGGGTGAGGGCCAGGTTGCTTGCTGTCAGGCTTTTCCCTTCGCCAGGGTTCGCGCTGGTCACCATGATCAGCTTCAGTCTCCTGTCGGTCTGAGCGTGGTGCAGCGTGGCCGCGAGCTTCCGATACTGCTCGATCGCCACTGCGAGGCTCGCTTGTTCTTCGGACGCCGCGACGCCGACGAGTTTCTCGCCGATCTCGGGAAGCCCCCGTTCGACGTGCGTTGTCGGCCGCGACGAGAACGCCGCGGGCTCCGCGGATGCCTTCTCCTCATCGCCGACGGGGGGCAAGGCATCCAGCGACCATGGAACGGAGAACGCCGGCTGGCTGGAATCCGTGTCCTGGCCTGCGGCGATCCCGGCCCCAGGGGGAAGGATTTGGGCCTTTCCCTCGGTCGCGCGGTGCAGGGCTCCGTACAGGCGCGTCATCGCCGCGCCTCCACGGCATCCGGGCGCGACACCCGAGTACCGCCCCCGGCGTCCTGTGTGCCGGATCCCCAGTGCCAGGGACCGTCCGATCCATCGTCGTTGGACTGCCCGTACCCGTTATTCCCGTTGGTCTTCGGGACACCCGCGCCCCGCAGCCGGAAGTCGCGCGCCACCTCCTCGATGATGTCCGGCCCAATCGGCTTCACCGAGGAGGCATACCCGGCCAGCATGGCGTTGTCGCACAGGACGCTGATCGTCCGTGGAATACCCCTCGATCTGGTGTGAATCAACACGATCGCTTCCTTCGTGAACACATGGAGAGGATCGCCCCCGGCCTTGCGTATCCGGCCCGCTACGTAGGCGGCCACCTGGCGAACGCCGAGCGGCGCAAGAGCCGCACGCAGGGCGACCCGCTGCTTCAGCTGCCGCAGTTCAGGGCGATCGAGCATGTCGGCAAGTTCTGGCTGTCCAGCCATCACCACCGGGAGCAGTTTGTCGGTCAGGGTTTCGAGGTTCGCCAACAAGCGGACTTCCTCCAGGAGCTCGAGCGACAGACTCTGGGCCTCATCGATGACGAGCGCGGTCAAATCCTTGACCTTGTTCCGTTGCACCAGCAGCCGCTCGAACTCCAGCAGGAACCTCGCCTTCGATCCACCGGCCTCGACAGTCAACCCGAAACTGGCGGCGAGGAACTCGTAGAACTCGACCCGGGTCATCGTGGGATTGCTGAGGTAGACGCAGCGCGCGGTCGGCTGGGCAATGGCCTCGAGGGCCGTGCGGATCACCGTAGTCTTGCCCGTCCCGGCTTCGCCGACGACGAGCGTGATTCCCTTGCGGCCCACAATGCCATAGTGCACAACGCTTAACGCTTCGAGGTGACACCCGGACAGATAGATGAACCGCGGGTTCGGTGTCAGGTCGAAGGGACGTTCGCGCAGGCCGTAGAAATTTTCGTACATACCGTTACCGCAACAATAGCGGAAGGCGGATGAATCCCGCTGTCCACGCGAACACCCCGGCGCCGAGCAAAACCACCAACGCGGCGGCCGCGCTCATCGTTCCGAGCACGCGTTTCCGCCGCGCGAGCAGTCGATCCCGGCGGGTTTCGATGACAGGAATCGACGCGAGGACCGGAACATGGAGCACGCTCAGCACGTCGTCTTCTGACCGAAGGCCATTATCCCGGTACTCGAGAGCCGCGATAAGGCCGAAGCCCACAGTGAGTCCCGCCAGGGCTCCGAGCAGGTTGATCAACAGACGGTTCGGGCTGGCAGGTCCCTCGGGCAGCCGGGCGCGGTCGAGTACCTTGAAAACCTCGCCGATCTGGCGCCGTTCGAGGGCAGCCGATACTTTCGAATCCTCCTGTTTGGCCAGGAGACTCTCGTAGCCCTTCTGCACGGTCTCGTAGTCACGCGTCAGAGCGGTCAGTTCGGCTTCCAGCGCGGGCGTGTCGGCCACTCGCCCCTCGAACAGCGCAATCTGAGCGCGCAGCCGCTTCTCCTCGGCCTGTTTCGAGGCCAGTTGGACATCTACGCTGGCCAGTTCCTCCCGCGTTTCCTGGGTCCGGCGCAGGATGTTCGCCTCTTCGGCGGTCCTCGCGCGTGGCGCACGTGCCGCCGACGCGGTGGGCCGCTGTGAGGCCTCGGCCGCGACGTTGGCCTCGAGATCCTGGATGAGGCGCTTGAGGTACACGACGTCGGGATGCTCGGGCTTCAGGTGCAACTCGAGCCCCTTCAGGGCGTCGCGCGCGGCTTCCAACTGCTCTGCCGTGCTGCCCTTCCCTATCGGGTCCGCGGTCGTCTCGGCCGGATTGACCGGCACGGTCGCGCGCAACGCCGGTGCCTCGGGATCCAGACCCGCGAGCGTCCGCTCCAGGAACAGGCGCCGGTCGCGGTCGCGATTGGCAGACTCCAGCACGGCCTGTACCTGCAATTGCAGGTTGTGCATCACCTGCAGGTTCGATGCGCGCTCGGACGGCAGCCGGCCAGCGTGACGGCGCTGGAACTCGGCGACCTTGGCTTCTTGCTCGGCCAGCCGACGGCGCGCGTCATCGAGCTGCGACTGCAGGAAGTCGGTGGTCGCTGCGGCCAACACCTCCCGGTCCCGCAGGTTTTCGTTCGTGAACTCGGATGCCAGGCGCTCGGCCACTTGCATTGCCTTCTTCGGATCGCTGGAGGAGTACGCCACGCGAAACGTATCGCCCTTCACGGTGTCCGCCTTGACGTCGCGCCGCATGATCTCGACGACGTCCTCCATCGCCATGCGTCCGCGCTCGGCTGGATACAAGTCGAAATCTCGGATGATGAGCTCGAGCCGCGTGCGGCTGAGGATCTGTTGCTGGATCGAGCGTAGCCGGTCCTCGATGCGCGTCGTCACGGTTGACCGCACGTAGCTCTCGGGCACGCGCTGCGGGACAACCAGGATGACCGTTTCCGAGCGAAAACGATCGGGGACCATAAGGGCGACAAGAAACGTGCCCGTGAAGATCATCGTGAACGGCACGATGAGGGCCCACTTCCTCCGTCGGACCATCCAGAACATATCTTCCGGTGTGTACTTCTTTCCCGGCAGCACTATTCACCTCACTGACCGACGGGAAGACGAGGTTCGCTTGTGCGACCGCCGCGCACGAGCGGCAACCAGAAACGGACGCCAAACTGCACGCGCTGGCGGTCCAGCAGGTGCGGCATGCCTGCCGGCAGGTTGAAGCCGGCTGGAAAGTCATATCGGTAGTAGATGTAGTTCCCTGTAACAGCCACGGAGGCGGTGAGCGCCACCTGCACGCGCGCGGTGCCGGAGTAGGTGTTGTAAGCCTGGCCGCGCAGCGACACGTCTTCCCCGCTCGAATAGGCCGCGCCACACGACAGATCCACCCGGCGCCCGAACCGGCCGGCGACCGTTGCGCCCACCATGTCAACCCATACCGGCTCTTGAAGTCCTCCGTTGGCCTGCAGCGTGCGACTGTAGCCGGCGCCAACGGTCCAACTGGCGCCGATCGCCTGGTCGCCATGCACCGTTCCGCGCCAGCCGGTGTACTGTCTCAGGCCATCATCGACGATCGAGGCTCCCAGACCGGCGGTGAGACTCGCTGCTCGTCTGCTCGAGCTCCGGTGGACGTACCCGAATCCGACATCTATGTCGTGCCACCTGGTCGTGGGGATGGGTGTGGGTGTAGCTGCCAGCACCGATGTGGTGTAGTCGGTCTGGCGGTAGGCGTAGCTGCCGCGAAGGCCCATGCTTCGCGAGATCTGGAGATCCTCCGACACCCGCACGCCCTGGCCCTGGTACGATCGCTCCTCGTCCACGAACAGCGTGCCGTCAGCGGAGTACGAGACGGACAGCGACGAGTGACGGCTGAAACGGCGCGTCCACGACGCCCCGGCCGATGCCAGTTGGTTCGGATTCAGCGCGGACACGAAATCGAAAACCGGTGCCGCCGGCCCAGGCCCCGCTGTCGCGCCGAGCGCCATCGAGTAGTAGGGCGAAAAGAGGTAGCTGCCAAAGGCGTTCAGCGCCGTGCTTCCAAACGTGTACGTGAGATTCGCGTTGGCTCCGTAAGAGAGAGTGGTGGCCTCGTCGGGAAACAGGGAATAGTAGGGGACGGTACTCGAGCCTCTCGCGTCTACCGACATCTGTCTGCCGCGCCTGGCGTAGGCGAACTCGACGCTGGCCGAGTACAGTTCCTCAAACTCCCGGAGCCCGGTTGTCGAGGCCAGTGGTGGCACGGTGACGGGCGACACCAATCCGTTGTCGGCCGCGCCGTTCACGACCAGCGTCAGGCCCAGTTCGTGCAGCCTTCGCTGGGTCGTGGCGTCACCGCCGAACAGGCCGCGGTACGGCCGCCCCGGGAGTTGGGTCTGGGCACACAGCGGCTGGGCCATGAGCAGGATGCTCACGACGAACCATACGCCGCGACAGAAATCAAACCATCGAGTCATAACTAGGGCACAATTACGGTGTCGCCAGGCCTGAGGTCGATGTTGCTGGCCATGTTTTTCAGCTTCTGCACATCCTGGTAGTTGAAGCGATACGCCGTCGGCTTTGCCCCGGGGCGGGCCGTGCCGCCCGGCGGGTCCCGGATGATGATGATGTCCTTGGCCTTGGCGAACTCCGTGAGGCCGCCAGCCATCGCGATGAGCTGTACGACGGTCATGCGCGTGCCGAAGGGGTACGCGCCCGGCTTGCCGACCTGACCGGTGATGAACACCTTTCGGCTATTGATCTGTTTCACCATGATGGTGACCGTCGGGTCCTCGACGATGCGCTTCGCCGCCTCGGTCACTCTGGCGCGCAACTGATCCGGGGTGAGGCCTGCCGCCAGGATATCGTTCAGGATCGGCAGCGTGATCCTGCCGTCCGGCCGCACGACCACTTCGGCTGACATGTCCTTCTCTCGCCGGAACATCACGACCAGGACATCATCGGTGCCAATCACGTAGTCGGCCGGCGGCAACGCCTGTCCGGGCATCGCTTGCCCAGGCGGCACCGGGCTTGGCGTCGCGGAGGCGGGCGGCGGAGACTGAGGGACGGCCTTCCACGGGTGCGCATCGGCCGCGGCCCCAGACACCCCCAATATCGCTGCCAGAACAAGTCCACAGGCATTCAGCTTTGTCATAGTCACCATCGACTCCAGCCCGGCACGCCGGGCGAGATCGTCTCCTCCATACCGGTCAGCGGTACTCCCTGAAGGGCAACTGGCATTCGTGCTTGCGAAGGAAGTTCAGGAACCGCTTGTAGTCGCTCGGCTCCATATTGAAGAGCTTGGTCACGATCTTGTAGTTGCCCTTGGCCTCTTCGAGTCCCTTCGACACCAGTTCGCGCAGGTTGCCGCGGGTGATTTCACGCTGCATGTACAGCGGGTACACCGTGGTCCAGAACGATTCGCGCTTCGTGATCATCCGCCTGAGCAGGTCGTCGGCGACAGTCCGGCGCCGCTCACGCTTAGGCCGGAGGCTGATGTTGCGTTGCGTGCGAATCTCGATCGGGATGTCGTCGGAACTGATTTCAGAGCCGGAGTTGGACACCAGGATCCGTTCGATGACGTTCGCCAGTTCCCGGACATTCCCGGGCCAGGGGTACTCGGCAAGCGCCACGTACGCCTCGGGCGTCACGCTAGGGCGGTTTCCGTTGGCGCGGTCCATGTTCTCGAAGAAGTGATCGACGAGCAGCGGGATATCCTCGCGCCGCTCGCGCAGGGGCGGGACGTGGATGTTGATGACGTTGATCCGGTAGTAGAGATCCTCGCGGAACTGCCCTTGCGCCACCATCTCGGGCAGGGCCCGGTTCGTGGCGGCAATCATGCGCACGTCGATCCGGCGGCCCACGCGGTCTGCCCCGACCTTCTGCAGTTCGCCCGTTTCGAGGAATCGCAGCAGCATCCCCTGCATCCGAAGGCTCATCTCGCCGATCTCATCGAGGAAGATGCTCCCCTCGTCGGCCTTCTCGAGCATGCCTGGCTTGTCACGATAGGCACCGGTGAAGCTGCCCTTCACATGCCCGAAGAGTTCTGACTCGAGCAGCGTCTCGGGCAGACCGGCGCAGTTGACGGTAATGAACGGTTGCGTCGACCGCGCGCTCTTCGAGTGTACGCTGAGGGCGACCAGTTCCTTGCCGACTCCGCTCTCCCCGGTAATCAGGATCTTCGCGTCCGACACCGCCACGCGCTGGATTTCCTCCTGCAGCGCGATCATGGCGGGACTGCGGCCCACGAGATGTGCGAAGCCAGTTCTTGTCATAGGTGGCTCCCGCTCAACACGGCTGCGATCGCCAGCCGAGCTTGCGGACCAAGCGACAGGAATCGCCCTCCCACCCGGTATCCACCGATCAGTTGGTCCCAGCGGCTCGACACGTGCCGGATGTCTATCTCCGCGTCCAGCGATCGTCCGGCCAGCCTTGCCATCACCTTCGACGTCGCGCCGAGACGCAAGGGGTCTGGACACGACATCAACAAGCCATCGGAACTGAGATCAAGCAGCCGGACGGCCATCGAGACCGGGCGGACGAAGGCGGTCCCGCTCGTCAAGGGAACTCGCGGGAAACGACGACGTTCTATGAAGCCGTCTTCCATGTCAGATCTCGTCCTGATTCAGCTGCTCTGCCTGTTTATCGAGCATCTGCTCGATCCACGCTGTGGTCTGTACGTTGAGGTTCGCAAATTCGAGCCCAACCAGATACCGCCGGCCGCCTCCCGCCAGAGGCACCGGCGAGAGATGCCTGACGGTGGCCCGGAGTTCGGTGGTGTTGGCTCCACGGACCAGCCGGATCGCCAGCGTTGAACCGACCGGAAGCGGAGCAACGGACTCGACAAGGGCGCCTCCCCGGCCGAGATTGCAGACCTGTAACGACTCGAGCGCCTGGACCGAACCCCAAAGCTCCCCAACGATTTCAAAGCGTGTCGCTGTTCGCCTGTCGGCCAGTCGCATACTCCCTCCGTTCACGTGGATGCCGCATGACGGTGACGTTCAGCATTGATGTTCATCGCCGTCCGGGCACTCGGAGGGGCAGTCCAGCCCGCGGCTGAGTCCCTACTACGCAAGGACAGCGCCAACGCGATTCGGTGTACCAGAAAGAGACACCACGCTTGAAACTGACGGTTTTCCTGCGATCTCTGACGAAGGAAGGTTGGCTTGCCTGATGAACTCCAAGGGCGAACGGCAGGATATCACGCCAGGGGCAGACAAAAGTCAGCCTCGCCACGCGAAACTGAAAGTGGCTAGACCGCATCCCGCAGTTCCGCGTCTGGCAGCATTGCTCTGTTATCCCCGTTCAGCCGGGTGGGTGCCGCGCGGAAATTGGAGAACGGCAAGTGGCAGTTGAACGTGCGGAGGAAGTTCAGGAGCCGTTTGTACTCGTCTGGTCGCATGTTGAACAACTCAACAAGGATCCGGTAGCTTCCGCGTGTCTGTTGGAGGCCGAGCCGAACCGTCTCCCGAACGTCGTGCCGGGTGATGTCTCGGGCGATGAAGGGCTCGTGGACCACCGGCCAGAAGCACTCCCCGCCGCTCGCCATGCGATCAAAGAGCGCGTGAGCGACGGCGGTCGTTGCAGCCGGCTGGCCCGCCGCGGGCCGCGTGGGCTCTGGAAGCCTGAACTGCGGCGGGAGGTCGTCCAGGGTAATGATGTCGCTGTCGAGGCGCAGCACGACCCGCTCGACGACATTCCTCAATTCGCGGATGTTACCCGGCCAGTGGTAGTTGATCAGTTGCTCGGACACGCCTGGCGCCAGCGTCGGGGGCGCCACGCTGCGCTTCTTGGCGTAGAGCGTGAGGAAGTAGTCCAGCAGGGCCGGAATGTCCTCGGGCCGTTCGCGGAGCGGAGGAACGTCCACATGCATCACGTTCAGGCGGAAGAACAGGTCCTCGCGGAACTCGCCGGCCGCCACGCGCTGCGCCACGTCCCGGTTTGTCGCTGCGATGATACGGACGTCAACACGGCCGAGCGGTCCCTCGGCACCGACCCTCTGCGTCTCGCCGCTTTCAAGGAACCGGAGCAGCAGGGCCTGCATCCGGAGCGACATCTCGCAGACTTCATCCATGAACAGGGTGCCATGGTGGGCAACTTCGAACAGGCCAGGCTTATCACGGAAGGCGCCGGTGAAACTGCCACGCTGGTGCCCGAACAGTTCTGACTCCAGCAGCGAATCAGGGAACCCGGCACAGTTGATGGCCAGCATGCGGGCGTTACGCCGGTCGCTGCGCTCGTGGATCAGCCTGGCGACGACTTCCTTGCCGACGCCACTCTCACCGGTGATGAGAACCTTGGAATCGCAGCGGCCCGCCCATTCAATCTCCTGCTCCAATTGACGAACGACCGCGCTGGTGCCCGCCAGACGGTGCACGTAATCCAGCGGCAAGACGGAACCCTGACGCCACGCGTCTTTCAGCGACCTGTTCGGGAATTCCGCCATGTACGAATCACCCCCCCGATAGTCAAGAACCTGCCTGCCCAGATCATCGGTCGAAAAGGGAGGGTCATATAGGGGTTAGGGGCAATGCCGCAAGCGTTCAATCGCGCCATGCCCGGCGTGTGCGGTGGTAGTATGTTGGGGGGTGAGATGCAGTAGTGTCCGGCCATTGATGCGGCCATTCGCCGCAGTAGATTGAAGGTAAACCAGATAGATGGCGTCGATGCACTTTTCGATATCTTCGGAGAGGGTGGTTCTGGAGCCGTGGTCGCGGCCCCTCGTCGATGGCGGCACAATGCCCCATGCTGCCTGGTCGCACGATGTTCGCCCCGTTGATGGATCACGTGTCACGCTTCGAGTTTCAGACCTGTGTCGCGAGGTACGACGGGGAGTACAACGTCTCGCGGTTCTCGTGTGGGGATCAGTATCTCTGCATGGCGTTCGCGCAGCTCACGTATCGCGAGAGTCTTCGCGACGTCGACGTGTGTCTGTCGGTCTTCCCATGGGCCCGGTATCGATCACGCGACGCGGGGGTGAAGCTGCCTGCCCAACTCGACCTGCGCGGGTCGATTCCGGCCGTGGTGCACATTACCGAGGGAAAAGCCTCCGATGTGGCGTTCCTCGACGACGTCCTCATCGAGCCCGGCGCGATCTACATCCTGGACCGGGGCTACGTGGACTTCGCGCGCCTGCATCGCTTCACCACCGAAGCGGGCTTCTTCATCACGCGCTGGAAACGCAAGCAGCGCGTGCAGCGATGGACCTCCCATCCCGTCGACTATCGGGCCGGGCTCATCTCCGACCAGACGGTGGTGTGTGCGTTGGCCAAGGCGCGCGCCGACTATCCTGCGCCCTTGCGACGCGTGCATTACGTCGATCCCACGACGAGGCAGCGGCTCGTCTTCATGACGAACCACTTCACCCTACTCGCGCTCACCATCGCCCACCTCTACAAGGCCCGCTGGCAGGTCGAACTCTTCTTCACGTGGATCAAACAACACCTGCGCATCAAGGCGTTCTACGGCACCAGCGAGAACGCGGTGAAAACCCAGATCTGGATTGCGCTGTTGGTATACGTGCTCGTCGCGATCGTCCGGAAGCGACTCGCCCTCGACGTGCGCCTCTACCAACTCCTCCAGGTCCTGAGTCTGACCCTCTTCGAGAAGATGCGCATTTCTACAGCAGTGTTCGATGTCGGCCCCAATGTCGATGAAGCCGACGACTGTAACCAGTTGCAACTATTCGACTTATAACCGGACACTAGTGGATGAGATGCAACTCTCCAGTGACACATCACGCTGATCGGAGGAAGTGACACACTATGTGTGGAATCTGTGGCTACTTCGCAAAAGACTCCCGCACAGCCACCGACGCGGTGCGCTTGGAGGACATGCTACACGCCATCCGACATCGAGGGCCTGACGATACCGGGACGTATCTTGACCGCAACGTCGCACTCGGACAGGCCCGCCTCAGCATCATCGATCTCGCCGGTGGTCATCAGCCCATCTTCAACGAAGATGGCACGAAGTGCATCATCCTCAACGGAGAGATCTACAACTACCTTGAGCTTCGGCAGCAGCTTGTGGCCAAGGGACACGTCTTCGAGTCCAGGTCTGACACCGAGGTGATCCTGCACCTGTACGAGGACGAAGGAGAAGACTGCGTCAATTCGATCCACGGCATGTTCGCTTTCGCCATCTGGGATTCTCAGCACCGGACGCTGTTTCTCGCCAGGGACCGCCTGGGCAAGAAACCGCTCTACTATAAGGACACGGGCTCGTTCTTCGGTTTTGCCTCGGAGCTCAAGGCGTTGATGGCCGCCGGATTCCTCGATGGGTGCTATGACGCCAACAGCGTCGGCGAGTTCCTCGCACTGAATTACACCATCGGTCCCCAGACCGCCCTAGCCGATGTGCGGAAACTCATGCCCGGCCATCGAATGACCGTGTCCGCGGAAGGTACCCGTGTCAGCCAGTACTGGGACTTCGCGGCTGTTGATACTACGATGGCCAGCTTTGAGGAGTGCTACGAGCGGATGGTCTCGGCCATCGATGACAGCGTAAGAGTGCGGCTCATGAGCGAGGTGCCTCTGGGCGCATACCTCAGTGGCGGCGTAGACTCGAGCCTCATCGTCGCGGTCATGACGAAGCTCACCCAGCGGCCCGTCAAGACATTCACCGTCGGATACGAGGACGCCCCGGACGTCAGCGAACTGGAGTACGCCAGAATCGTCGCGAAGCACGTCGGTGCCGAGCATCACGAGTTCATCCTGAAACCGGCGACATTCGTGGACACCGTCGCGGAGGTCGTGTGGCACATGGAGGAACCAGTGGGAGATTATTCGACCATTCCTCTGATGCTGATCTCCCGCCTCGCCAAGGAACATGTCACGGTGATGCTGTCGGGAGAAGGCGCCGACGAGATCTTCGCTGGCTACCCAATTTACCGATACATGGCACTGGTCGAGCGCTATCGGTCGCTGCCGGGATGGTTTCGTACAGGAGTCGGCAATCCTGTTCTGCGCGGCCTTCTCGGGCATCGGAAGGAAGGCAAGTACGCCTCGTGGCCCGAACAGAGGATCGAGGAGCGCTACCGAGGCAACGGAAGCTGCTTCACCGATACCATGCGTGCGAAACTGCTTCACCCCGACTTCGCCAGGTCGCTGGAAGACGGCCAGCTCCAGAAGACCATCGATGGCTACTACGGGCGAGTGCAACGGAAGGACCCGGTGTCGCGGATGCTCTACGTTGACACCAAGACTTGGCTGCCCGAGGATCCCCTTATCAAGGCGGACAAGATGACAATGGCGGCGTCGATCGAATTACGGGTCCCGTTCCTCGACCACCGACTGGTGGAGCTGGCCACCTCGTTCCCGACGCACATGAAGATCCGCGGCCGGGTATCCAAGTACATCATGAAACGATACGCTGAAACCCTGCTGCCGCGCGGCATCGTCCACCGACCCAAGCGGGGCTTTCCGGTTCCCCTCAAGCTCTGGATGCACGGCGCAATGGGGCGAATGGCGAAGGACGTCCTGCTCGACGACCGAACTCGGCAGAGGCGCATTTACAACATCCCGTACCTTGAGAGCCTGTTCCAACGGCATGAGGCGGGCCCTGAGGACTACAGCAGAAACATCTGGAGCCTACTCGTCTTGGAATCGTGGATGAGAACCTTCGTCGACGCGTCCGCGAGGCCTGCGAATGCGGCTCATCGTCTGTAGCAGTAACTACCCAAACCCGGCTGAGCCCAACAAGGGCATCTTCAATGGCCGAAGGATCCGGGCCCTCGCCGACATGGCGGACCTCGCCGTGGTCGCCCCGATTCCGTACTTTCCGAAGGTCATCCCGAGCCAGCGGTACGCGCGGTTCGCGCAGATCCCTGACCGCGCCGTTTTCGGCAGCGTGCGGGTCCACTATCCACGCGTCCTGGTCATCCCGAGGATAGGCCGCTCGCTCTACGGTTTCTTCTACGCGGCCTGTCTGCTCCGCCCGATGGCGCGATTCATCGAGGAGTACCGACCGCAGGCGCTGCTGGCGTTCTGGGCATATCCAGACGGTTTCGGAACCGTCCTGCTGTCCAGGGTCTTCAACCTGCCAGCGTTTGTGTGTGCCATGGGATGCGACGTGAACGACCTCGATCAGCACCTCGGAAAACGCCGCATGGTGACCTGGGCATTCCGACACAGCTGTGGTGCGTTGGCGGTGAGTCGCGCGCTGGGGTCGAGGATCGTGAATCTCGGCGTTGATCCCGCGAAGGTGAAGGTGGTCCCCAACGGTCTGGACGATGTCTACTTGGCACAACTTGTCGACGGGTCGGACGCCGACGCCGTTCCGCGGACGGGAAAGACCGTGCTGTACTGTGGGAGATTGAGTCCGGAGAAGGACCCGCTGTACTTGATGGAAGCGGCTCGCCTGCTGCTCGCGAACCGCCCGGACGTGCGGCTGAAGTTCGTCGGAGACGGACCGCTGAGGCCCAGGATCGAAGAACTTGCGGCGGCTTGGAATATAGCGGACCGGCTCACGCTCGTCGGAGAGGTCCCGCACGACCAGATTGCCCAGCACATGAGGCAGGCAGACGTCCTCTGCTTGTCGAGCGTCAGGGAGGGCTATCCCAACGTCTTGCTCGAGGCGCTGGCGTGTGGTCTGCCCATCGTCGCCACCAACGTCGGCGGCGTGCCAGAAATCGTCACCGATGAGAACGTGGGCATCCTCGTGCCAACTGGGCAACCGCGCGAACTGGCGCAGGCGCTCGACACGGCACTGCGCAAGCAATGGGACCGCCAGTCCTTGCAGCAGGTTGTGCGCGGGCGATCGTGGCACGACGTCGCCCGCGAAATGCTCGACTTTGTGGAACGCACCATCCCATGACTGATTTGCCTGTACTGCGCGGCGGAGGAGCGGAATCCTCTGACTCCCGACGACGTGCTTGCGCCGCTGATTCCACCGGCTCAACATCCCGCCAGGACGCCGCATGCGGCCAGATCCAGTCGCAAGCAGTGGTCACCTGACTTATGGGCTTTCTCATAATCCTCGTCTACATCGCTCTGGCCCTCCTTTCCCCCTGGGCAGGCTATCCGGCGCTGGCCGATCTCCGGATCATGCTCTGGCTGATGTTCATCATCGCCTTCGTGACGCTCTTCCAGATCATGTTTAGAAAGATCTCGTTGTGGGTTCCCCAGACTCCGCTACTGGGCATATTCCTGTTCCTGACCGTGCTTTCCGTAGCTGTCACTGGCTGGTTTGGCGGAGCGACCATAGCGTTTTTTCTCGTGATGGTGCCACTGACCGCGTGTCTTGCCCTGATAGGCAACGTAAGTTCCCTGTCCCGCATTCGGTGGCTGTCCTTGACCCTGGTGTTGGTAGGTACGTATCTGTCCATTCGCGGAATCCTCGCCGTCGAATTCGACATCGACCGGGAAACCTACGCATTTGCGGAGAGGATTTACAGCGATGACGAGACCGAAGTCATCGCCGAAATCTATCGAGCCCGCGCCCTCAGCTTCCTGAAAGATCCCAATGACCTTGCGCAGTACCTCGTGGCCTGCCTGCCCTTGGCCGTCTTCTTGTGGCGGCGAGGACGCGTAATCGGCAACGTCTTCCTGGTAGTGGCCCCCATCTGCCTCATGGGGGGCGCCCTGTATCTGACGCGCTCCAGGGGTGGTCTCGTCGGTCTGGCCTTCTTGATCACCCTTGCGGCGTTCCGCAGATCGAAGTTCGTTGCACCGCTGGCGGGCATTGGAGTCGTGGCGGGTGCACTTGCGCTGGGCTTCAGCGGCGGGCGTTCGGTTTCCATCAGCGCCGGCACTGGAGCGGGCCGCATCGATCTCTGGGCGGACGCCATCAGGCTTGCCGGCGCTCATCCGATCTTCGGCGTGGGCTACGGGAACATCAGGGATCACCTCGAGTCGTTCACGGCCCACAATTCCTATCTGCTTTGCCTAGCCGAGACTGGAGTACCCGGCCTCTTCTTCTGGCTGGCCGCGTTCAGTTTGACTTTTCTCCAATTGTGGCCAGTGTTTTCCGATGCAGGCATCTCGGAGGACACCCGCCGCTGCTGCCGGTTCGTCGCGGGGTCACTGGCGTCCGCGATGGTTACCAGTTTCTTTCTCTCCCGCACGTATGCGCTCACGCTGTACATCTTCCTGGGCACGGCCGTCTCGGCATTTCTGGTCGCCCGCAAGGAGCAAGCGGAGCCGGCACCCATCTTCCGTTCCCAGTGGCTGCTGTGGAATGGACTGGCGATGTTCCTGCTAGTGGGAGTGTTCTACGGCATGGTGCGGCTGAGGTGGCTCTTGGAATAACTCAGTACTCTGTGTTGATAATTACGGTGACGTAATTGGATAGAGTTATCGGCCGGGCTGCGGTATGCGTCCTGCCTGGCCAGGAGGCACTTGATGTCAAGACATTGCCCATACGTTATCGAACTCACCGATGACGAGCGTGCAAACCTGGAGGCGACGGCCCGCCAGTATACGTCATCGTATTGTGACGTGGTCAGGGCCAAGTTGGTCCTCCTTGCGGCCGACGGGCTGCGGAACGACCAGATTGCCGCGCGCCTCGACGTGCCCCGTCAGATCGTCTCCAAGTGGCGGTACCGCTTCTACAGACTGCGCCTGGACGGGCTGCACGATGAACTCCGAGGCGGGCGACCAGCCCGCGTTTCCCCCCAGTTGCGTATTCCGCGCATCGTGATCAGCCCGTCCACGCCATCATGATCACGTGTTTCACGCGGTCGTGATCGGAGCGCCGCGCCGCGGGCTGTCGTTGGGTCAGGTCTTCGTGGTGGTGTGGTGCCCTCCTCGTTGCGATGTGCGCGGCAGTCGGGCCGAGGGTCGGCGCGGTGGTGTACAGGAGGGCCGATATGTTACCGTTCCTTTTGGTTGACGGTGCGTCACTCGCCACTCCATCACTCCGTCTCCGACCCCCGCCACGTCGAACCAGACAGCGTCATCCACGTCTTGCGACGTGGGGTCGGTCGTTTCATTATGACTACTGGGTGGCGGCCGACTTGTGTCGGTGTTAGAATGCCGTCTTTCCCCCGTCCGGCACGCTATCACCTCGGCTATCTGCTTGCGGAGTTGAGTACTGGCTGGTGGAGAAGCCTACCTGGCGATCAGGACGTCAGCAAGGGGTGACATGCGCGACCACACATCTCCGACGCATCCACGTACAGAGATCAATCCGAGCGGGATCGGCCTGGCTACCGTAATTGCCGCCATGGTCGTTGCGTGCGCGCTCTTGTTGTATCTTCAGCAACGGTACTGGTCTTGGACCGCTGACGACTCGTACATAACTTTCCGGTACGCCGAGAACTTGGCGAATGGCCAAGGCGTGGTGTTCAATCCGGGAGAGCGCGTCGAGGGATACACGAACTTCCTGTGGATGCTGTTGCTTTCTGGCCTATTCCGCATCGGGGCGGACACCGTGATCGCCGCTAAACTCCTTGGCGCAGCGTGTGCTCTCCTGACGCTGCTCGCCAGCGCCGGTGTTGCGCGGCACTTGAGTGGTGGGAGATGGACGGCTGCTGCCGTCGCCGTGCCGACTCTGCTCGCCTCCAGTCCTTCGTTTGCGGCATGGAGCGTCGCAGGACTGGAGACGGCCCTTTTCACGCTGCTCCTCACCGTGGCTGTGTGGCTTTTTTCGGTGGAGCAGGATGCCCCAAGTCGGTTTCCTTGGTCCGGCGTGCTCTTCGCTCTCGCCGGAATGACCAGGCCCGAAGGCGTGCTCGTGTTCGTGCTGCTGTTCGGCCTCGTCGTGGCGAGATCGATGCAGGTGCCACTGGACCGCACTCGGATGCTACGCCGAGGTCTGCTGTTCCTTGTCGCCTTCTCAGCGCTGGCCTTGCCCTACATGGCATGGCGTGTCAGCTACTTCGGCTACTTGCTTCCTAACACGTTCTATGTGAAGGGTGGCCGAGGCGTGACGCAGATTCTTGCGGGCATCCTGTACGTTTCGGCGGGCATCCGCAAACACGGAGGGATCCTGCTGCATCTAGTCGCTTTCTTGCCCGCGATCTGGGGACCGTACCGACGACGAGCGTCAGGTTTCGCGTTGGCGATCGCTGGGTGGCAGGCGTACAACGTGTACAAGGGACACGATGTTCTCGAGTTGTTCAGGTTCTTCGTTCCGATCTTGCCCATCCTGTATGCGATGAGCATCGTTGCGCTTGTGCAGCTGTACGAGGCGCTTCCGGATCGGCTGCCCCGGGTCACGCTAGCCACAGCGGCGCTCGCTCTGTTCGTCGCGGGTACGGTCGTGACAAACATGGTGATGGCATACGCCAGCCAGGACCCTCGCCCGCAACTGAGGGAGTACCAACTTCAGATCAGAATAGACGATGACGAGTTCATCGTGTATGCGAAGCGATTGATCGCCATCGCGCCCCCTGGATCCTCAATTGCGGTGATTGACGCCGGAGTAGTCCCGTATCTCACGAAGTGGTACACGATTGATCGATGGGGGCTATGCGACGTCCATATTGCGCACTCCCGAGGGAGGGGACCACTCGGAGAGAAGTTCGACGAAGCCTATGTCTTGGCCAAGAAGCCCACGTTCATCCAGACGAAAGTAACTACGAAGATGGAGAGGCAGGGCAACCCAGGCTGGGCAGGCGATACGGAGTTGTTTGCGAACAGCACCTTTCTGCAGGAGTACGTTCGGGTTCCCGAGCCGGAACTTGATGGTTTCTTCGTGCGAACGGACGTGCTCAGGTTGCTCGCGGCCAAGTGACGCCATCGCAGTGCCCTGGTCGGTGGATCGTGTCAACGTGATGACATTCTGCGCCCGCACACCTCGCCCGGTTACGCGAGTGTGAGCGAGAACGCAAGAAATCAGCGACGGTGGACAGCGCTGAACTTCAGACCAGAATGCGAGCGCACACAATCTCGGAGATGGCTTCGATGCGCTTCTCCCACGAGTGCTCCTGAGCCAACCGCGAGCGTCGCTCGCGAGCCGAGGGAGTATTGTCCTGTAAGGCAGCCCAGCACTGGGCGATATATTCCTCCTGGGATCGTGCGATGCGAACAGCCTCCTGGTACGCTCGCGCCTCGGGTATGTCCGTGACGACCACGGGCAAGCCGCCCGCGAGGTACTCGAGCAGTTTGAGCGGGTTCGAATGGAGCGTCAGCGGATTGATTCCGAAGGGAATCAGACCCACGTCAAAGTGCCGCGTGTAGGCGGGCAGTTGATCGAACGACTTGAGGCCAAGATAGTGGATATTTGGTTCCGGAAGCAGTGTGGCCATGTCCATTCCGGCTTTGGGCCGACCGATGAGAACGATGTGCCAATCAGGGTGTTCTCCTGCCATCCGTTTAAGGAGCGGATAGTCAATCCACTCGTCGGACAGGAAACCGTAGAACCCTAGCCGCGGCGCGGGAATGTCGCGCATGTCCTCCGGAAGTGGAAGATCGTCATCGAGTGCTGTTCTGAACCGGACCCAATCCACGCCGTGCGGCACATAATAGGCGCGGTAGCCTCGTGCGCGGAACTCCTCCGTCAACTGACGAGCGGAGGAGATGGTGCAGTTGGCACGCAATAAAAGTCGCTCTTCCTCCCGGCTGAACCAATCAAGGTCTACGCCTCGGTAGCCGCGCATGTCGTCAATACAGTAGTAGAAGATCGCTTTCTCGCCCAGCGTGCCTACAACATCATTGAATGTGGGCAGGAACGCAAAGACGATTGGGTTGAACAGCCGGAGCCTGAACGTGAGCCATCTCATAACGAGGCGGAGCAGCACTCCATTTATGGCCTTAATCGGAGAGCTTCCCCGGAAGAATGGCACCACGATGGGAGTGTAGATATGCAACCCCTCCGGGACCTTGCGTGCGCCGCAGAGAAACGAGCCCAACTTTCGCAACGCCCTGCCGATATCCCGGGCGCCGGCCGTCGGGGCGCGCAAACCGATGGAGTTGACGAAGAGGACGCGATTATGGCGGGCCAGCTGTCGCGCGATGTGGTACTTGCTCGTCTTGAGGCCGCTGTCCCAGTCGTCCGACGAGAAGATGATGATGTTCTCCCCACGCAGGAGCGTCGGCGCGTGGTGTCCAGGCCGCAGTCCACTGTGTGTGCTCATTGGGCCGCTACGTCGGGGCGACGGCGCACGCCCGTGATTCGCCCCTTGATTCCACGGCAGAGGCTGGCAAACCTACGCGCTGGGAAGAAGATGGCATCGTTCATCAAGACGTGCCTCGTCAGGAAACGCGAGCGGCTGATGAAATCGAGCAGAACGATGGGCCAGTCCTTCTCGGCGGGCATGAATGTCTTGACTGCTGCCGTATCGGCATCCACCTCGATCTCTTCATCGGCGATCTTGCCGAGACCAATGCGGGCGGCATGCACAATGTGCCTGGCGGTGTTCGGGTCGAGACCAACATAGCGCATAGCTGCCGCGTCGAGCGCAACGACGTCCTGACTGGCCGCGATGACGTTCAGCCGTACCGGAAATCCGTTTATGGGACCCCGTCCCTCCATGCCGACAAGCCCGTCGAGAATCCCGAAACGAATCTTCAGCATCTTGTTCACATCGCCGATGAGCGTGTGAAGGTACTTGTGAATCAACAAGCGGTCATGTTGCGGGACGCACCCCCACTGATTCTTGAGCGCCCCCGTGAATGTCGTGGTGGCGTGTGTCTTGAACTTCGCGACCGTGATGAACACGTCGCAGTCGAGCAAGGTTCTTGGCATCGGCCAACCATGGAGGTGGGGGTGACCCACCTCGACGAGTTCATCCTTGGACAGGTTCTTCACCTCAAAGCCGAACCTCTTGCCGATGTCGTAGGTGCCGTTCATCTGGAAGGCTTCTTCGGCGGTGTAGCGGATGCCGTCGGACTCCGCAATTATCACATTGGGCGTGCGCGTCTGCAGAACGGCGCACACCGCCGCCAGAACCTGCGGGGAAGTGTTCGCGACTTCCACCAGTTCGGGGGAAGGAGTACAGAGGTTCGGTTTGACAACCACTCGAGCGTTCAGAGGAACCACTTGATCCCATTCACACAGCCGCATGACGTCCGCGACGACTGCGTCCACCGGTTTCTTCAAAGTCGAACGAACCACGACACGGCTCTTAGTCATCTCTCAGATCCTCGCTCCGGTCTTGCCGGACGCTAGTGGCCTGTACCAGTCAGGTGTAGATGGTACGATGGCTCATGCCATCGACCGACATCATGCTGACGACTGACGAACGCGCGGCAGTGCCCCCCGTGGCTCGGAGCCGCAAAGGCCGATCGGACACCGGCGCAAGCCGGGTCGTGGTTGGCCGAGGGCGCCTCGTACGCGATGTCGACCGCCCGGGCCGGCGCGTAGCCAAACTGTGCATCGGTCTTCTGCTCGACGGTCATTCTCGTAGCTCCAATCGCGAACGGTGCGTACAGGACACCGATGTACTGCCGGGAAAGGAATCACGCGTCGACGTAGCCCATTCTGCCGCCCTCACGGGCGCCCACAGCCTGCCAGCCCGATCCGCTTGGTTTCAGTTCACCCGGCCCACTCCAGGCACATGTCGATCGAGGCACTGGAAGTACACGTCTTCGTATTGCGCCACAACCTTGCGGAGGCTGAACTGGTCTTCCACCCGCTGGCGCGCGGCACGTCCCATGCGTTCGAGGTTTCCAGGGTCCGCCTGAATCGCCAGCATGGCGTCTGCCAGGGCCTCTGGGCGACCTGCAGGCGCCAGGTAGCCGGTCCCATCGGGAACGACCACCTCGCGAATCCCGCCGACGTCTGTAGCAACGGCCGGTAGGCTTGAGGCCATCGCCTCGAGAAGCGCGATCGGCACACCCTCGCTGATGGACGACAGGACAAAGAAGTCCGCCACGGCCAGAAATGGCTCGACATGCTCGTGGTACCCGTGGAAGCACACATGATCGCCAAGGCCGAGAGCCGTCTGCAGCGCCTCGAGGTCAGGTCTGGATGGGCCGTCACCCACCACGTCCAGTCGGAACCCGGGCATCTTATCGACCACAAGACGAACGGCCCGCAGCAGCGTCATCTGATCCTTGATGGGGTCCAGGCGGCCGACCGTCACCGCGCGTCCGCCAGTCCGGGTCGGTCTGGTTTCCCTGGGGGAGAAGCGCTCCACGTCGATGCCGTTGTGGATCACCAGCAACTTTCGGGCCGGCACGCGCTCGATGTCCCGCGCAACACGGGCCGCGTCCTCTGAGACGGCGATGAAACGAGACGTCCACGCTGACGCCAGACGGCTGAACGGGGCGAGCAGGCGTTGCTCCAGATACCCACGCCCGTGCTTGGTGTGCACCACCACCGGCACGTTCGCCAGTCGCGCGGCCCACGCTCCATGGAGATGCGCCTGTGGATTGTGCGTGTGCACGACGTGCGGCCTCAAGTGCCGGAGTCGTCGGGCCAGTCTCAGAACTCGTTGAGGCACGGGACCGGTTGTACCGATGGTCTCAACAGACACGCCGAGTTCGGTGAACCCCGACTCCACCACACCCGCGGTATCAAGGCAGATGACGTGCGCGTTGACCGCGGTCTGCGTCCGGCAGCGTACAAGATCCAGTACGACCTTCTCGAGACCGCCGACATTCAGCGTCGTCACCACATGGACAACACGGATCGGAGGAGAAAGCCCCAACGGCAGCGCCGGACCGGACGGACGCGTGCTCATGGCCGCATCACCTCGCGTGACCGCTCTCCGTGGCGAAGACCTGTTGTCGCCTCCTGCGGCATGACATGTTCCCGCCGCAACCGCTTCGACACGTCGTCTCCGGCCGACCATGGCATGGGTCCCCCGGCCGGCCGCACTAGCCAGCCTCCGTGCTTGAGGTGGTAGCGGACAAGACCCTTCAAATGGGAAAGTGACAATCTGGAAAGTGGACGACGATGCGAAATCTGTTGCGTGTGATGGAGCAGCGTCAGGTGCGGGTAGTACACGACCCGCATCCCGGCGTCTCGGACACGCGCCGAGTAGTCCAGGTCTTCCGGGGAATAGAAGATGCCCTCATCGAGGAGGCCTACGCTGCCGAGCAGATCCGCTCGCAGAAACCAGCATGCCGAAATCGCCGTCTCCACGTGTGTGGAACAGTCGAAGGGAAACGCCCGGTAGAAATCATCGCGCGTGGCCTTGTGCCCAGCAAGGATCCTCGGGACCTTGCGCAGTTTGTCGAGGAGCGTCGGGAAACGCTTGACCGAGTGCTGGACGCTCCCGTCCGGAAGAATGAGGCGCGGTGCGATAATACCAAGCGTCGCGTGGGCAGCGAGCAGCGTGAGCACCGGCCGGAGCGAACCCGAGAGGAATTCGGTGTCGGAATCGACAATGCAGATGATGGGGCTTCGCGCCTGCTTCAAGGCCAGATTACGCGGGTAGGTCGTGCCCCTGTTGCCGCCGAGGGCGAGCAGCCTGATGCGGTCAGGGAAGCGCGTGCAGTACTCGCGAACGAGCTCGACGGACCCGTCTCGGGATCCATTGTCCACCACGATGATTTCGAAACGCAGATCTTCGGTCACGCACTGCGTGATGATCGAGTCGAAGCAGTTTCGCACGTACCGTTCGGAGTTCCAAGTCAGTGTGACGAACGAGATGTCGAACATGGTGGCTTCCCCGGTCATCGTGTCGGTGCGCGATCCTGGCGCCTGGTGACGCATGACGTCGTCAAGGCGTCAACCCAGGCTGGCCAGGATCTTTTGCGCCTCCGCGGCTTCCTTGAAGTCCCCTTTCATCTTGAGGGCCTTCTCCAGCGACTCCCGTGCCTTGGCCTTGTCACCGTTCTTGAGGTACGCCAGCCCGAGATGGTACGGGTATCCGGCGTTGGTCGGGTCCTTGGCCGCGCTCTGCTGGAACGAAGCGATCGCGAGGGTCGTGAGGCCCTTCTTGAAGTAGACCCATCCCAGCGTGTCGTCCACTTCGGGGCTGTCGGGCATCTGGCTCCTGGCCGTCTGCGCCAGCTGCAGCGCGGTGTCGAGATTGACGTTCTTCTCGGCGTAGATCCACGCGAGGTTGTTGGCGGCGACGGCCGCATTGGGGTTGATCTCAATTATGCTTTCGTACTTCTTCTGCGCCTCGGGGAGGCGATTCTGCAACTGCAGGATGACGCCGATCAGGGTGTGGACGCCGACGGCAGCGGGCTCCCGCTCCGCGGACCGCTCAAACTCTCGGCGTGCGTCCTCAAGGCGACCCTGGCTGAAGAACAACTGGCCCAACGCCGCGTACGCCGCCATGTTGCCCGGCTGAACCTCGACGAGCTTTCTCCAGGTCTGTTCCGCTTTCGTCGCGTCCCCCATCGACATGTATGCGCGTCCCGCCAAGTCCAGGACCGCCGGGTTCTCACCGTCCGAGGCCAGGCGCGCCGCAAGCCGGGCCCGCGCGTCGGCCGGTTTCTTGTCCGCGAGGTCGATGGCCACGAGACCGCCGAGCGCCGGTATCGAATTGCTGTCCAACTCCAGCGCCCGCATGAACGCGGCGCGGGCGGCTGGCAGGTTCCTTTTCATCGCAGCGACTGCGCCCGCCACGGCGTGAACGTCCGGCGAGCGAGGAACCTGGGAGACGAGCGTCGACGACTCGGCTTCGGCGCGGCCGATGTCTCCCCGCGCCATCAGCGCGCGGATGAGTGAGAGTCGGGCGTCGAGGTTGGCCGGCTGTTTACGGGCGACGTCCTCGAGGATGGGAAGGGCAAGATCCGCCCGACCCGATGTCAGGTGGATCGTCGCCACCTGGAACGACGCGTCAGTGGACGCCGGATCCAGCTTCAACGTTTCGTTGAAGGCTTTCAATGCCTGCGCGGAGTCCCTCTTCTGGAGGTAGATGAGGCCAATTACGTACTGGGCCGCCGGGAGTCTCGGGTCGGCCGCCGCGGCCGCCTGCGCACGCCCAAGGGCCTCATCGAACCGTCCGTCAGCGCCGAGGAACTGCGCCTTCAGCATGAGGACACGGGCGTTCTGAGGTTCCTTGGCCAAGAGTTCATCGAGCCGCTTCTGTGCTTGCTCCCGTCGCCCCTCGGCGTAGTCCAAGCGCGCAAGGATCAGCGAGGCTGGCACCAGCCCTTTGGGTTCTTTCGCCAGCGCTTCGAGGATGGGAATCGCTTCGGCACTGCGCTTGGTGCTCAGGTAGTACTGGGCGAGACCGAGTCTGTCCGCAATGGTCCTGGAGGACTCGGCGATGGCTTTGATCAGAGCTTCGGCTTCACGGGGTCGTCCCGACCTGATGTAGAACGTTGCGAGGGCCCGCCTGCCCACCAGGTTCGTGGGCTGGAGGGCAAGAGCCTCCTGCAGGAGCGCCTCGGTTTTCGCGAGATTCCCGCTCGCCCAGTACAAGTTGGCGAGGCCCAGTCGAGCCTCGACTGAACCGGGTTCCATCTTGATGGCGTCGCGGAGAACGGTCTCCGCCTGCGTCGGATTCCCGTTGATTGCCTGGTACGCCGCGAGATTCAGGTACGTGTCGACCCGCCGCGGATCGAGTTCGACCGCAGTTTCGAGCTCCGTAATGGCCGCGTTCAGGTCCTTCAGGCCGGCAAGGGAGTTCGCCAGGAGCACCTGGCCCGCGACGTTCTTCGGGGTCCTCTTCAGCAGGACTTCAGCAATACGCTTCGCGTCGTTGTATTGGCGGGCGAGCAGAAGATACTGCCCAGCCCTGAGCTGGACGTCGTCTCTGTCGGGAAGCAGGTCCGCTGCCCGCACGAACTCGCGATAGGCGTTCTGCGCGTCACCGAGTCGCTCGTACGTGTCCCCGAGCTTGTAGCGTGCATCGCCGTAGCGCCCATCCAGATTGATGGCGTTCCGGTATACGATGACAGCCTCGCGCAGTTTGTTCTGCTCGACGTAGCGATCCCCTCGAGCCACATAGGCCCTTTTCGCTGACTCGGGGTCCTGGGAACACGCTGCAATCGGCACGAGAACGGCCAACAGCACAACGGTTCGTCCGAGGCGATCGAGTGGTTTCACGGTGCCCTTCCCTGAGACTGCCCGTCCAGATGTGTGCTGAGGACAGGCAGGAGCTTGTTGACGAACTCCAACGCCGCCCGCTCAGCCGCGGGCTCGGCGTCTGCGTGCTGCGAGGAGATGGGAACGATTACCCGGACAAGAGCACCGTCGCTCCTGTTGAGCCGGATGGCGTCCACCACGGTGTAGATCTTTCCCCAGTACTCACTCGCCACGATTCGGCCGTGCGCCTGATACCAGTAGAGCACCAGTTGCCGGTCCCGTCCCTTCTGAACGACGAGCCGATTGATCTCGACGTGTTCGGGCCCCGCGCCACCTGTTGGCGCCGACACCGCCACGCGGCCTCGTCCCATGGGTTCCCACCCCGCCCCCGGCATGCAGTTGAGAGGGGAGTGCATGGTCTGGCCCTGGCGTTGGCTCCGGTAGTAGCCAACGTAGAGGCTGACCCAGGGTTGGCCTGGCGCCACGTAGCTACGATTGATGTAGTCGTCCGTGCCGAGGGTTGCAAGGACTTTCGCGTCAAACGCCGGGCCGTCGCTGCCCCGCCATGGATCAATGCCCTGCGGCAGCGTTCGCAGCGGCTGGCGCAGTGCAACCGCCTCGGTTCGCGTGACCGCGCCGAGGGTAGAAGCCGCGAGCACCAGACAGCCGGTGACTATCAGGCTTCTTGGGATGAGCTGTGTCTGGTGCCCCGGCTGCGCTGGTGCCGATTCGCTCCCGACTACGCCTGGGCCGTTCACTTCCGTCTTGGTGGGAGTGGCCGGGCCCAGCCAGCGACCCACCCGATGCACCCCCAGCAGCAGGACGCCGGCGACCACGAAGACCAGCCAGCCGGAAAAAGTATGAAGGAAACCCTCGGCCGCCCCAGGGCCGACGAAGTGCACCGCCACACCGGTGCCGGCTACCCTGATCCCGTTGGCGAAGATTGCGATCGGCACCGACGACAGCGCCAGGAGCCATCGTAGCCACGAAGGGGATTCAGTCAGATACCCCAAAATCACGGCCATTGTCAGCAGGGACGTCAGCGACCGGATGCCGCTGCACGCCTCAACGACCTCAAGGCTCGTGGTCGCCAGGATGATCACATTTCCCTCGCGGAGTACCGGGATCTGGCAGGCCGAGATTGTGAACTCTCCGAAGCGAGACGCCAGCAACTGCAGGGGGAAGGTGATCTGATTGAAGATGATGGCCGGAATGGGAATGGCGAGCGCGAGCAGCAGGAACGGGAACCGCAACTCCTTGAGGTGCCTGGCGCCCCAGACGAACATGACCGTGCCGCCGAGGGTACCCAGCAGGGCGAACCGCGTGAGAAACAACTCTGCGCCAATCATCCCAGCCACGAGCGTCAAGAGACTGACAAATACCACCACCAGGCCCGGCATCGAAGGCCGAACCGGGAGGGATGCCAGATGCGCCCGACAACGCCAAACGACGTAAGCAGCCAAGGGCACCACCAGGAACCCATGCGAGTAGTTATCGTCCGTTCCCCAGTCGTACACCAGTTTCGCAAGGACATCCTTGAACAGGAACGCGAAACTTGCAGCGAGGAGTGCGAGGACAATTGCCCGTTTGTTGATCATGCTGAGTCCGGTCTGGCCTCTGACTCGAAAGGGTGCGGGTCCGTGCCGCAGCCGAGCAACCGCTTGACGGAAGCAGTGAGCAAACGACGCGCCGAACATCCGAGCTTGGAGTGTTACTGCTAAATTATACTCAGAAAAGGTGTTAGCGCTGGAGTTGTCTGGTGGGCACTACTCCGACCGACATTAGTCTCGTTTGGAGAAGACTAATGTCTGCCAACCGGGATCCCCTATGGCCTCAAAAAAAACAAAGCCCCAGCACCATCCAGGCGCTGGGACTTTGGACGTGCGGACGACGTGTGCTTCGGGATCTCTACTTCCTTCTGAGCCTCCGCTTCGCCACTCCGGCCAGACCGACCAGGCCCGTGCCGAACAGCAGCATCGACGCCGGCTCAGGATTCGGGACAGAGACATCGCCGACGACGTACATGGAGGACGTCGCGCCCTCCGGGTTAACCCAAGTCAGACCATCGGCGGTAACGCCCAATGTGTTGCTGCCAGGCCCGACGACATAGTGCAGGTTGCTGACAATCACAGTCGGGAAGATCCAACCTGATGGCAACTCACCGAGCCCCATCCTATCCGAAGCGAGAGGGACGTTCTGGAAGCCATAGAAGACGCCGGCAGTATCGGCACCTCCGGGAACCGGCTCTGTGAAGTTGATGTTCAGGGTCCAGGTGCCCCAGGGATCACCGATGTACCTATCGTTGACATCGGCGTTCTTCCACGAGAGTTGTGCCACCGTCGCACCGATGATCTCCGACTCCCCAGCGATCACAACGGGGACGGCCGTCAGGCTGGAATTGCCCCAGAAGATCGATGTGGCGGAGGGAATGCCGAAATACCCGGACGAGCTACCGAGTATCGGGGTCGCCCCCACAGTGGAAACACCCACGAACATCAATAGCGCCGCTACAACGAACCCTATACCGAACTTCCTCATGGTACACCCCTCCTCATTGTTTGCGCCGCGACCCACCATGGTTCGCGATGCTCCGAAACCCCCTGCGCGGCAGGCCTTAATTAGCCGTGTCGCGTCGACTAGGGTTGAGCAATTACCCTGCCACTCTGTAAAGTTCCGTGCAGCCTCGCGCAATTCTTGTTCGGCATGCGCAAGTCGCTGACCGTCAAGCAGTTCCAGTTGTTGGTACGGGTGTCGTGAGTGGATTCACTTTACGTCGCCGAAAGAAAAGTCATCTGTTACCGCGACAATTATTCGCCTGCACGGCGTCGGATGGACTTTCCTGCCTCCGCGGCACGGGGCTGGCCTCCCTGGCAGAGTCGGTCTTGGTCAGATCTTCGTGCTGGACGACAGCCAGGACCTGACCGCAATGAAGCGGACACACAAGCTCTGGGACAGCTCCTCCAGGAGAATCGTCCTCCGGGCGGTCCGTGGCGAGACCGTGGCATTCCAGCTTGGTATCGAGGGCGGCAAGACCGGCGTCACGGCCGTGGGCGTTCAGACATCCGTACTCGTGAGCCCTGGTGGAGCCTCCCTGCCAGTAGTGCAGTTCGAACTGATCAAGATCTACGATACCGAGGTGAGCGACCGCGGTTCAGGCCCCGCCAACAATCCGACAGTGGGCAAGGGGTGGTACCCGGACGCACTGGTGCCCTGGGCCGTCGGCGACGCCGACGCCCACGGTGGGTACGTTGGACCGCCGTTTGCGATCAAACCCGGTGAGGTCCGGGGCGTGTGGTGCGATCTCACAATTCCCTATGGCACAGCGGCCGGGGAGTACACGGGTACGCTAACCGCCCAATCGGAAGGCGAGCGCACACCACTCCAAGTCGCGCTGCGCGTGCCGGATCTTGACATCCCCCGGAGGATCCACAACCTGTTCTTCATGAACTTCAGCACAGCCGATCTCGACCGAGCCGGTGGCCACTGGCTGAAGGGGCAGAAGCTCAGCGCCTACCAAGACGCGGTGTATCGCATGTCCCGTCGACACCGGTTCACCGCAGGGAACGTGTACGGCGAAGACATGCAAAGGATCGAGGAGACGTCCGAGGCGCCGCCGCGGCCGTAGCCGGTGCGTGTAGAATCCCCAGAGCCCCTGAGGATGCGCGCCAGCGAATGGAGCGTGTGCTGTGTCATCGCCCCGTGGGAGGATCAGTCTAGCTGGCCGCGCTCCACGTGCCAGGCCGCGGCCCCCGGATCTATGAGGAGAACGTGATGCGAACCATCGACCGCTGCGGGCATCCCGTTACGCTCAGATGGGCACTGTTCACCATCGTCGTGACCTCAATGGCGTTCGCCATTCTCCACGCTGACATGGATCGGCCGCCTGTGAGACCGGCCATTGCATCGCCTGCGCCTCCTTCGGCGGCCACGCCTGCGCTGCCGTCTGTGACGAAAGCAGTCATACTTACGGCTTCGGGACCGGAGTCCAGGGTGGGGCAGTTGGGTGGCCAACTCGGCGCGAGAGGTCGTTGGCTTGCCTACCCTGACGGGCGTCGCTTCCGCTGGCGTGGAGTGACCGGCTTCATGCTCAATGAGCGGGTCTCGAGCGGGCGCGAGGCAGACGCCGTGGCCTTCCTCGAGTGGGCCAGGCAGACCGGGTTCAACGTCGTCCGCGTGCTGGCCATGCTGCCGAAGGGCTGGTTCACGGACCAGGACTTCACGCCGGAAGAGGGTCTCGCTGCACTCCCGCGCACGCTGGCGCTTGCGCGCGAGGCGGACATGTACGTGGAAGTGACCGTGTTGGCGAACACCGCTTCACTCCCCGAAGGAGCAGACCTCGGAAGCTACGTCGAGCGCGCCGGCCAGATCTGTGCAAGGGCAACGAACTGCGCCCTGGTGGAAGTGGCGAACGAGATCTTCCAGGGCGCGCAACGGGCCGACGTGCACGATCCGGCCACTCTCGGACGGTGGGCCGTTCGCGTGCCCGCCGGCATCCCGACAGCTCTCGGCGCGCCCGCCGACGAGAGCGGCGGGCTCGTCGCCGCCGCGCCCGTCATCACCATCCATCTCGACCGTGGCCGCGACCGCTGGAATCGCGTGCGCCGCGTGCGCGAACTGGAGTTGCTGAGTGCGGACACCAATCGGTTCGTGATCGACAACGAGCCCATAGGCGCAGACGAGGTCGAGCAATTCCAGAAACGGGACAACCTCCCGGAGACGTTCTTCGCCCAGGGCGCACTCAGCCGCGTATTCGAGGTCGGCTCGAACTTCCACTTCGAAGACGGCCTGCGAGCGAAAGTCCCGAGACCGGTCCAGCAGCGATGCGCCGAAGCATTCATCGCCGGCACGCGGATCGTGGACGATTCGTACATGCTCACGTTCCAGGATGCGGGCTGGCCGTACTCGCCCGTCCAGAAGGTGCGGCTCGCAGCACGATCGCCGGTGCCGAGGACCGCCGTGGGTACCACCGTGGGGCTGGTGCCTGATGCGCTCGTCGCCGCGTACGCCGGGCTGACACAGGTGTTTCCCGAAAGCCCGGCCCCGAGTAGCGTGCTGGTGCTCATTGGCGTCGAGGGCGATCCCGGCATCGAGTGGCGAACGCCGTGGCGGAAGACTGGCGTGATCACGGAACTGCCACACGTCCAGGTCTGGTCGATTGCCCGAACCCCGCAGCTCCAGTCCGACACACACGGCCCTCGACCGGTGGATCCCAGTTTCAAGTCTCACGCACGCCGGAGCGGGCTCTCCCCACCAGGTCGCGAAGGCGGCGTGTCCATCTCACGCCTGTCCGATGTCGCTCGCCACATGTTGACCGTCACACTTGTGACGCTTCCGGGAATCTCCCGAGCAGCTGGCGTCGGTGCTTCTTACATGACACCGGGCCCCTGTTTACACGATGGCGCGTAATTGCACACTGTTTCGGTGAATTTTTCCGTGCAATCTGGCGATTTGCATGTGGCGCGATTCATGCTAATCCCCGGTCAGCAGCCCGCGGTGCGAGTCACGGGATTAGTCATCCGCAAGCGGTCGACGGACCGACTTGATCGATCCCCTGTACTACACTGGCGCCCATGGCGATGGGCACGCGTCGGACACCGCTCCGACAAGAGAGCCTCTGGATCCCGGTGGCGGAGCTGCCGAGCACGGCGACCCATCCGTTCTACCAGCGGCTAGATCAGACTCCTCAACGACGCGGGCTTTGATGCCTTCGTCGAGGAGGCCTGCCAGCGGTTCTACGCGCCGACGATGGGGCGCCTGGCCCCAGGGATCTACTTTCGGGTGATGTTGATCGGCTACTTCGAGGGCCTGGATTCGGAGCGCGGGATCGCGTGGCGTGCAGCCGATTCCTTGGCCATCCGGCGCTTCCTCCGCGTGGGGCTGGACGAAGCTGTGGCGGATCATTCCACGATCTCGCGCACGCGCCGGTTGATCGATGTGGAGACGCACCGCGCGGTGTTTACGTGGATCCAACAGCGGCCGGTGGAGCGCGGGTTGCCGACGAGCGGCCGGATCAGTATCGACGGGACGACTTTGGAAGTGAATCCAGCGCTGCGCAGCATCGTGCGCCGCGCCTCGGCTGAGACGTATCAGGAGTTCTTGACGAAACTGGCGCAGGCCTCCGGGATCGAAACGCCGACGCGGGAAGACGTGGCCCAGATCGACAAGAAGCGCCCGAAGAAGGGCTCGAACGATGACTGGCAGCATCCGCAGGACCCGGACGCCGCGATCACGAAGATGAAGGACGGTCGCACGTACTTGGCCCACAAAGCGAAACACGCGATCGACCTGGCGTGCGGTGCGATCGTCGCCGTGACCGGGCAGCGCGCGGATGCGGGCGACACGCAGACGATTCAGGACACCTCAGTCGCCGCCGCCGAGCAGCTCGAAGCGACGGTGGGCCTCACGGGGGCCACCGTGCTGGAGGTGGTCAGCGACAAGGGATACCACAGCAACGACGTGCTGACCGACTTTGCGGCGCTGGGCGTGCGAGCCCACATCTCGGAGCCGCAGCGGGGACGCCGGAATTGGACGAACAGGGCGTCGGCCACGCGCGCCGTCTACGCCAATCGCCGGCGGATTCGCGGGGCCCGTGGCCACGCACTGCGCCGGCGGCGCAGCGAGTCGCTGGAGCGGTCGTTTGCCCACACGTACGAAACGGGCGGGATGCGCCGCACGCACCTGAGAGGGCACGCTAACATCCTGAAGCGGTTGCTGGCCCACGCCGGGGGCTTCAACCTGGGCCTCGTGATGCGCGCGCTGATCGGCGTGGGCACGCCCCGCGGGCCCCAGGACCGTGTCCGGCCCCTGCTAGCGTCCCTCTCGGCGTGGTGGCCCGCCGCCAGGGACGTTCAGGAGCCCTTCGGCGTCACGAGTGCCGATGTGGACGTCCACCGCGGCCATCTCCAAGTCCCTTCATGCCAAGACATGTGGTCGCGAAATGTCATCACTCCCACAACGGGCTGCCAGGGCAGTCTAATTGCGCACATCTTCGTCGATCGTCATTTCCATGACGTTCTTGCAATCGGCATCGTCGGAAATCGGGGGTGCCCTTCAACCGTTACCCGCTTTTTCCTAGGATTTCTTGCGTTTCCCTGCCGGATTCCGATGGTGCGATTCCTGCTCATTGACGGTGCGGTGGATTTCTCCTCCGCCAGCCTGGAGGCTGTATGACGTCTCGTTCGGCAGTTGTCGGAACGTTCCTGGTGGGTGTGCTGGGCCTGGTGGCACTTGAGGCGCGGCCCACTGCGGCGGCGATCGTGTACATGGGCCCGTCCGAGGCCCACCAGAACCTTCGACAAGCCTTCGCCGCCATGAAAGGCGGCGATACACTGATCATCCGAGACGGCATCTACACGGGCGACGACAACGTCATCAGGTCCGAGTGGGGATCGGCACAACCGCGGTTGCCTCCCTCTGGGTCGGCAGGGGCGTATACGATCATCCGGGCCGAACACGAGGGCCAAGTCACCTTCGACGGCGAGAGTGTTCGTCTCATCTTTAATGTTTTCAATGGAGACTTTCAGTACCTGGAGTTTCATGGGATCAAGTGGGTCGACATCGATCCCAACGCCTGGGAGGAAGTGATAGGAATCGTCGGAGGCACGGTTTCGCACCTCAAGTTCTTCCGGTGTGGGGCCAAGACGCACGGTCAAACCGTCAACCAGAGCAGTTGGGGCATCAGTGCCGGGAAGTATCTCCTGTTTGAGGAGTGCTATTCGTGGGGATCTGGTCGGTATGGCTTCAAGGTGCAGGACGGTGATACCCCGAACGGCGCAGGTTATGTCATCTTCAGGCGGTGTGTCGTTCGCCAGGATGACGCGACAGGTGGAGCACAGCGCGATCCGATCGGCGGGTTTTACAATTACGCCGCACCCCATGTCGAATATCAGAATTGCATCGTTATAGACGGCGATACGTCAAAGTTCAGAAGTTGGGATTGGCACGGTGGGGCCTTCGGGGTACGACCCACCCCTGGAGGCACGTACGGCCGTTCCGAAGACGTGCATCACCGCGGGAGCATCTGTCTGAATTACCTCGGATGGACCCACGCCGCCATGTATTCCGACTCGTACATGCCGGGGATGTTTCTATCCAACGAGAACGCGTCGCTCCCGAATACCTTCGAGAACATCGTCCTGTGGGATGTCATGTCGGGGCCGCTGTTTTCAGGGGAAACGTACGAGAATGTCGGCACGCCGGTGATCGCGAACATGACGTTGCGAACACAGAATGATCCTGGCGGCGACGATAGCACGCATGGGTCGAACGGGATTGAGTGGAACAACCCAGAAGTGTGGACGCTGAAGAACAGCGTCATCATCAACAACCAAGGGCTGTGCCGAAAGGGTATTTTTGGTGATTACAACGCCATTATGACCACGGGCGTGGATTTTCCTGACTATACGGGTGCCGGCGAGCCGGGTGTCCACGACTACACGCCCATGAATGGCAACATGGTTGATGTCTTGGATGGCACCCCCGGCAATGGCATCAAGGCGTTCAAGTACATCACGCGCATTGAGGCGGGGTCGGATCTGTCCGGCACGGGCCAGGGCGGCGCCAACCGGGGCGCGACGGTGGTCAAGCGCTACGGCGTGTCCGGGTCCCTGTGGGGCGAACCGGGCTACAACACGTTGACCGATGAGAGCCTCTGGCCGTTCCCGTATGAAGCGCAGATACGGGCCGACATGCGGGCCTACTCGCCTGCAACCGGACCGTCGGGCACCCGCGGGTTCTGTGCGGATGGTCAGACGCTCACCAATTACGTCTGGGGCTATCTGGGCTACACGGTTCCCCCGTTGGGCCTGGTGGCCACCCCAGGGGATCGGAGCGTCACGCTGAGTTGGCAGCGCCCCGCCGACCTCGCGTTGTCCACCATCACCGGCTTCAGGATTTACTGGCTGAACGGCGGGCAGTACACGCTGGTGGGCTCGGTGGCCGGGAACGCGACATACACCGCGACGGTTACCGGGCTGACTTCCGGCGATCCGCACGTCTTCGCGATGACGACGGTCGATGCCCAGAAGGGGGAGAGCGAAGTCTCCGACACGGCCACGATCACACCGGGCAGCGGGTCGGGCCCGGCGCCGACGACGCCGACGATCAACTGGGCGACGCCCGCGCCGATCGTGCAAGGCACGGCCCTGAGCGCCACGCAATTGAACGCGACGGCCAATGTGGCCGGCACCTTCGTCTACGCGCCGGCCGCGGGGACGGTGCTGCCGGCAGGCACCCAGACACTCACCGCCACCTTCACCCCGGCCAACACGACGCTCTACACCACCGCGATCGCCTCGCGTA
>Ga0315273_10000219_pt1 | contig 54873 bp, 46 predicted proteins | sample YL17G02_0_MG_FD_205753 | JGI IMG/M metagenome (GOLD analysis project Ga0315273, IMG submission 205753) | Sediment microbial communities from Yellowstone Lake, YNP, Wyoming, USA - YL17G02_0 | ecosystem: Environmental > Aquatic > Freshwater > Lake > Sediment | place: USA: Wyoming | collected... | reverse complement strand
ATTTAGTGGTCCTATATATCGAGCACAAAGTCTTCAGGCCCGGAATTTACGACATCCTGTTCAGTGGATCGGGAGAAGGGTATGCTTTCCGGGATGGGCAGGTGTATCAGGTCAAGTGGCAGCGAAATGACACCGACGTGGTCACGCTGTCCAACCTGGATGGGACGCCCTTTCCCTTCATACCGGGCACCACCTGGTTCGAGATTGTGGGGATAGCCTCCACCGTCCAACAAACCCCAGAGGGTTGGCGGTTCCTGCACCAGATGCCGTAGAGCGGTTCATGATCGTTTCAAATGAAGGAGCCAGCAAGGAGGCAAATATGAAACGGATTGGAGTGCTGACCGGCGGTGGCGACGCGCCGGGCTTGAATGCAGTCATCCGCTCGGTTACCAAAACAGCGATCAACATCCATAGCTGTGAAGTGCTCGGGATCCGGGACGGATACGACGGGTTTATCACTGCAGACGGGGTTACACCCCTGGACCTGCGAGCAGTGCGGGGTATCCTGCCGCTGGGTGGCACAATCCTCGGGACCGCCAACCGCGGCAACCCTTTTGCCCGCAAGGTTCTCCGTAATGGCCAGGAAGTGGTTGTGGATGTTTCGGACGAGATCAGTGCCGCCATCAAGAAACTAAAACTAGACGCACTGATCGTAATCGGCGGAGACGGCACCTTGCGGATTGCCATGGAGTTGGCAGCAAAAGGTGTGCCGGTGGTGGGTGTGCCTAAAACGATCGATAATGACATCGGCGGCACAGAAGTGACCTTCGGTTTTGACACTGCCCTGATGATCGCCACCGAAGCCCTTGACCGGCTGCACACCACTGCCGAGGCGCACCACCGCGTCATGGTGCTGGAACTGATGGGACGGGAGGCAGGTTTTATTGCCCTCCACTCAGGCGTATCCGGTGGCGCGGACGTGATCCTGATCCCCGAGATCCCATTCAAATTCGAGGCGGTCATTAAGAAGATTAGCGAGCGAGCACAGGGCGGCGCGCATTTCAGCCTGTTGGCAGTTTCGGAAGGAGCTAAACCCATGGGCGGGCAGCCAGTTTACCGGCGCGCAGGCGACGAGGTGTATGTGCCCCGGTTGGGAGGTGTCGGGCAGGAAGTCGGCCGGTACATCGAAGGGCAGGGCTTCGAGACACGCGTTACTGTGCTGGGGCACGTCCAGCGCGGCGGCTCCCCCACATCCTTCGACCGCTGGTTGGCAACCCGTTACGGCGCTGCGGCAGTTCGGGCCGCGGCGGCGGGAGAGCTTGGGTGCATGATGGCCCTGCGCAACGCCCAGGTTGTTCCGATACTCCTCAGCGAGGCGCTGGCGGTCCCCAAGCGGGTGGATGTAAAAGGCGATGGAGTTCTGACCGCACGCGGGCTGGGGATTGCGTTTGGAGATGAATAAACCCACACCCACCCTTCGGGTATCCCTCCCATCTTCTATTGGAAAAATTGGGAAGAGCGCGGGAGTGGTTTAAAGCGGAAGGCCGCCTTTCGACGGTCTTCCTGTTCGCGCTGTGGCACCTTTATCGCATAGCGAGGAGGGATGCCACAGCGCTTTGATTCATACTACTATCCATTTTAGGCACCACCTCCTCTTCTATAAGGATGGCAGAGTTGAGGCAGGAGAAAACCCCTGCGCTGCCAATAGTATCGCACAAATCAATTGTGATGTCAATGGCAGGCATTTCTTGTTAAACTGGATAACTCTTGATACCTTTTGATAGCTCCGGAAAGTGCAGGGAGGCTATCCTGTGTGGAACTTCGGTGGAGGAGGTTCGTATGAAACGCACAAGTATTCTCTGGATCGTAGCCCTGGCCCTGGGTTGGCTGTTCGACTTCCTTTTCTGGAAGCATGCCCCGGGGATCAACTATGCTATTTATGCAGGTTTGGTTCTCGGCGGCGGTTTCCTGGTGTTGGGGCTGAATGGCATGAGGCCATCCTGGAAGTCCCTGCTGCTGCTCATCCCAATCCTGTTCTTTGCAACAATGACTTTCATCCGGCAGGAGCCAATGAGCATCTTCCTGGCATTTGCCTTTACGATGGCGCTGATGGGTCTGCTGGCTTCCACCTGCCTGGGCGGACGATGGATCTGGTACAGCCTGTCGGACTATGTCGTCAATTACTTCAAATTGACCGTCAGCATGATTGCCCGTCCGCTGATATTCCTGAACGAGAGCAAGAAACCGACCCCGGCAGAGGGTCCTGGTACTAGGCCCGGTTGGAAGCGCGTGTGGGCGATCATGCGCGGGGTGCTGATCGCCATCCCGATCATCGCCATTTTCGCGGCGCTGCTCTCTTCGGCAGACCTGGTCTTCGCCCAGCGAGTGCAGGATTTCGTCAAGCTGTTCCGGCTGGAGAATTTTCCGGAGTACATTTTCCGCAGTATCTATATTTTGATTGGGGCGTATGCGCTGGCAGGTACGATCCTGCACGCCGCCCAGAAGAGCCAGGATGAAAAACTGGTGGGCATGGACAAGCCGCTCGTACCGTCGTTCCTGGGTTTCACGGAGGCGGGAGTGGTGTTGGGAGCAGTGGTGGGACTGTTCGCCCTTTTTGCGGCCGTCCAGTTCCAGTATTTCTTCGGAGGACAGACCAATATCGGCGTGCAGGGTTACACCTTTTCGGAATATGCCCGACGCGGTTTCGGCGAACTGGTGACGGCGGCATTCTTCAGCCTGCTGCTGTTCCTGAGCCTGAGTGCAGTGGTCAAGCGCCAGAACCAGACCCAGCGGCGTGTCTTCTCGGGGCTGGGGATTTGCATGGTGGTGCTGGTGGGCGTGATGCTATGCTCGGCCTTCCAGCGGTTGGCGCTCTATGAAGCTGCTTATGGGTTCTCGCGTCTGCGGGCCTACACGCACGTCTTTATGATCTGGCTGGGCGTTCTGCTGGTGGTGATGGTAGTGCTTGAGATCCTGCGCAAGGAACGCAGCTTTGCACTAGCGGCCTTGCTGGCTGCCATTGGATTCGCTGCCAGCCTGACCCTGATGAACGTGGACGGGTTCATCGTCCGGCAGAATGTCGGGCGGGCGGCGGGTGCGGAGCTGGACGTGGCAACCCTGGCTTCGCTCTCGTCAGACGCGGTACCGCCTCTGGTCGAGTCGCTCCTGGACACGAGTCTGATACCCGGAATGCGCGAAGCAGTCGGTGCGGCCCTGGCCTGCCGCCTCAATATTGAGCGTGGCGGAAATGTTGACACAAACTGGCGCGGGTTCACGTTCTCGCGCGGCTGGGCCGACCAGGCCATTGGGCAGGCGCAGGTGCAGGAAATATTGAATAACTACACTGTCCTGGATGACAATTACCCGCTGCAGGTGAAGACGCCGATGGGAGAAAAGTACGACTGCTCGACGGATTGGATGAACTGACGGGAGAACCAGCCTTATCGAACAGCCGGGCAGGATTTCTCCAGCCCGGCTGTTTTGGACCTATCGGTTAGCGTCGAGGCTGGCGGGACGCAAAATACACAAATATTTTCCGGAAGTCAGGGCTCAATGCACCGCTCGCGCAATTGCAGCAATGTGCGCGGGGGTGTTTCCGCAACAGCCACCCACCACGCGGGCTCCCAGCGTTACGGATTTCATGGCAAAATCGCCCATCTGCTGCGGGGTTACGTCGAAGATAGTATTCCCATCGAGCATGTGAGGCAACCCCGCGTTGGGCTTGATCCAGAGCGGGAAACCCGGCTCGGCAGCGGAGTATTCCTGCGCCACCTTTTCCATGTTTTCCAGCGAGGTGCCGCAGTTGGCGCCCACCATAGCGGCGCCCATCTCTTTGTAGTTTTTGATCATCTCTGCAGGTTTGACGCCCATCACCGTGCGCACACCGCGGTCATAACTGAAGGAGACCACAATGGGCAGATCGGTAATTGTGCGCGCTGCTTGGAAAGCCGCATCGGCTTCATTAAAATCAAACATGGTCTCGATGACCAGCAAGTCCACGCCACCCTCCACCAGACCCTGGACCTGTTCTGTAAAAGCGGCGCAAGCCTCCTCAGGTGTGAGGGGACCGTATGGTTTCATCAGCTGGCCGGTGGGCCCGATGGAACCGGCGACCAAAATTTCTGTGTGCGTTGAAGCAGCTTTGCGGACCAGTTCGACGGCACGCGTGTTGAGCTCGGTGACGCGCTGCGCATATTTCGAGTCCTTCATCCGCAAGCGCGTCCCGCCGAAGGTACAGGTCAGAATAATATCCGCCCCGGCCGCTGCGAAATCGTAGGCGAGTTTCAGGATCAGCTCTGGCTGGTCGAAGAGCAGGACTTCGGGGGCGATACCGGGCTGGAGACCTAGGGTGTGCAGGTTGGTGCCAGTCGCGCCGTCGGCAACCAGGGTTTTACCGGCTTGCAATCGTTCCAGAAATTTGTTCATACTCTCTCCTCGAGTGCGCATATTATACCGGTTGTTGGGGGGAAGATTTGTTTGAACGACCTTCCCTTTCTAAGGAAAGCCTTAACTCCCGGGCTGAATTCGATGGTGATATGTAGTACAATCTTTTTCTAAAGTTGTCCCTGTTCATTTCGGAAGAGAATACCGTGTCACCCCGCAAGCAAAGTTTTCAAGCAGAAACAGCTCCCCTGACCAATCAACTCCAAGCGCTCATCCAGTTACGGCAGGTCCACAAAGTCTATGAGACCGCTGTCGGCGATTTTCCCGCGCTGCGGGGCATAAGCGCGGATATCCTCCCCGGCGAGTTCCTGGGCGTGATCGGAAAATCAGGTGCAGGGAAATCCACGCTGATGAACATGATCACAGGAGTGGACCATCTCACCTCTGGAGAGGTGATTATCCATCAAGATGATGGGGTGGTTTCCATCCACCGCTTGTCTGAGGATGCCCTGGCGTTGTGGCGCGGGCGTAGCGTTGGGGTTGTTTACCAATCCTTCCAACTCCTGCCAATGCTTACGCTGGTGGAAAATATCATGCTCCCGATGGACTTATGCGGCCTTTATAACCGCGTCGGTAGCCGGGCTCGGGCACTGGAACTTTTGCGCATGGTCGAACTGGAAGAACACGCCTTTAAACTCCCCAATTACATCTCCGGGGGTCAGCAGCAACGCGTGGCAATCGCACGCGCCTTAGCCAATGATCCGCCAATCCTCATCGCTGACGAACCGACCGGAAGCCTGGACTCGGTGACGGCTGACCACGTCCTCGAAGTCTTCGAACGTCTAATCGAGAACGGGAAGACCATCATTATGGTCACACACGATTACAGCCTGATGCCGCGCTTCTCCCGACACCTGGTGATTCAGGACGGCGAAATCATTCCAGATACTCCGCCGGGTCGCGGAAAGAGGAAACAATGAAGCAGGCCCACCGTCCGGTTCCGGCCGCGGAGGCAGTCATCCAGTTGCAGAAGGTGGAAAAAACCTTCAAGAATGCGGCGGGCGAGTTCCCGGTCCTTAAAGGTATTGACCTGACCCTGCGAGGCGGCGAGTTCGTCGCCATTGTCGGAAAATCAGGCAGCGGAAAGTCCACCCTGCTCAACATGATTACCGGCATTGACCATCCCACAGGCGGGCAGGTGATCATCAACGGCGTAGATGTCTACAAAATGAACGAGAGCCAGCGGGCGCTTTGGCGCGGCCGGAACCTGGGAATTGTCTTCCAGTTCTTCCAACTGCTGCCCATGCTGACCCTACTGGAGAATGTAATGCTGCCGATGGACTATGTGGGCTCGTACGATTTCGACGAACGCCCTAAGCGGGCGATGGAACTGCTGAAGATGGTCGGACTGGAGAAACAGGCGCATAAACTTCCTGCAACGGTCTCAACCGGACAGCAGCAGAATGCGGCGATTGCTCGGTCCCTGGCGAACGACCCGCCTGTCATCGCTGCGGACGAACCGACCGGCAACTTGGACTCGCGATCGGCGGAGGCCATAATCAACCTGTTCGACCAGCTGGTGCGCAGTGGAAAGACGATCGCGATGGTGACGCACGACCCATCGCTGACCGAACGGACTTCACGCACCATCATCATCTCTGACGGCAAACTTGTGGACGAAACCGTGGCGCACTGCCTGCCTTTGTTGTCTCATCGCCAGATGCTGGAGGTAACCCTCCACCTTGAACACCTTTCATTCCAACCAGGGAGCATCATCCTCCAGCAAGGCAAGCATGTCGACTATTTTTTCATGGTCGAACGCGGCGTGGTGGAAGTAGTTCTGTCTGGTAAGAAACGTAAAGATGCGCGCGTGGCCCGCCTTGGACCGGGACAATTCTTTGGGGAAATCGAACTGGTGCAGGGTGGGCAATCAATCGCCTGCATCCGCGCCGCTGCTGACGAGTCAGTGGAACTGGCCGCGCTCCACCGGGGGCCTTTTGTCAAACTACTGGGTGATTCTCCGCTGACGGAAGAAATGATCGGCAGAATCGTGCAGGTACGGCTGGAAGAGAACCGTACTGCCGAGCATCGCCGCAGGAAGTCAGGAAGCAATGGAAGCTGAACCACAATGATGCGTCCGCGTTGGCGTAAAGTAATTCACGATTTGCTCGACAATTTCTCGCGCACGGCCCTGGTGGTGCTTTCAATTTCCGTGGGCGTTTTTTCCATTGGGGTCATCGTCGGCGCATACGTAATCATCTCCAACGATATGAGCGCCAGTTACGCTGCCAACAACCCGATGAACATTGAACTTCGCAGTGGTCCTTTTGATAACGAATTGGTCGCAGTGGTCAATAACATGCGCGGCGTTATGCAGGCGGAGGGGCGGCGCGTGTTCAGCATGCGGGCGCGCCTCCCCGGCAGCCGCCAATGGACGGCGCTTAACCTGGTGGCGATTGATAATTTTTCCAGGATGCAGATCAACCTGATGCATCCCATCGCCGGGACTGACCAGCCGGGGAAGAACGAAGTGCTGCTCGAAAGCAAGGTGCTGCAAGAGCTAAATATTTCTGTGGGTGAACCACTCGAATTTGAGCTCGACAACGGTAGCGTCCAGACCATAAGAGTAGCCGGTATCGTGCAGGACCCGAGCACGGGCGCGGGCGATTTCCTTGCCCAACCCTTTGCCTACATCTCCACCAACACGCTCTCGTATCTACGCCAGCCGGAACCATTCAACCGGTTGTACGTCACTCTGACAAGCGGTCAAAATGACGATCAAACCCTGCGCCAAATGACTGCCACCATCCGGGACAAGGTCGAAAAGAGCGGTGTGACCGTTCTTCGAACGCGTTCCTCCAAAACAAACGAACACCCGTTGGCTTCCACCGTACAGGCCGTGCTTGGGATCCTGCTGGCACTTGGTATCCTGATCCTGTTCCTGAGCAGTTCGCTGATCGCCAATACGCTCAGCGCCCTGCTCAACCAGCACCTGCGTCACATTGGCGTGATGAAACTGGTAGGGGCGCGCCGCAGCCAGATCTTCGAGATGTACTTCGCCTTGATCCTGGCTTTCGGTGCGATTGCCCTCCTGATTGCGGTGCCTCTGGGCGGACAGGGCGCGTATGCCCTGTCCGCTTTTATTGCCAGTAAGATTAATTTTATTTTGTTGGGTTACCGGATTGTACCGCTGGCTTTTGTCGTCCAGATCGTGGTGGGGCTGGCAGTGCCGCTCCTGGCCGGGCTGCTGCCGGTTTTGAACGGTTCGCGTATTACGGTGCTGCGGGCTCTCAGCGGGGGATCGCCCAGGGACGAAAAGAAACAGATTCCAGGGGGAACACAGCGGGAGTCATGGCTCGATCGGCTGCAACTCCGGTTCAGCACACTCCTGGCCCGGCGCGGCGTCCACATCCCACGACCCCTGCTCATTTCCCTGCGCAACACATTCCGGCGCAAGGGCCGTCTTGCGCTGACGCTGTTCACACTGACGATGGGTGGGGCGATTTTTGTTGCCGTGTTCAACGTGCGCGTGACACTCCATGATTATATTGACCAGATTGGCAAATATTTCCTAGCCGACGTGACTTTGGATTTTAATCAGTTCTACCGCCTGCACGAAGTGGAACAGACCGCTTTGCGGGTGCCGGGAGTGTTGTCGGCAGAAGGCTGGGCTTATGCCAGCGCTGAAGTGCTCTACACGGATGGCACCACCGCCGACAATCTTACCGTTCTAGCTCCACCAGTGAGCAGTAAACTGGTCTCACCAATCCTGGTGGCCGGGCGCTGGCTGCAGCCGGGCGACGGGCAAGCCATCACTGTAAGCGAAGGCATCCTGTCGAAATTCCCTTCCCTTAAACCAGGAGGAACACTGCACCTGAAGGTCAATGGCAAGGAAGATGACTGGCTGGTGGTTGGCATCTTTAAGTTTGTCAACCAACAGGGAACAATCGCCTACAGCACCTATGAATACATTTCCGGGTTGACCCATATCACCAATCATGCCTTCTCTTACCGCATTGTCACCGACGAGCATGACCCGCCTTTTCAGCAGGCCATGGCAGAAAGAATTGACGCATATTTCCGCGCCCAGGGATTCCACGTCAGCCAGACGCGCACCGGGGAATCCACTCTTAAAACAGCCGCAGACAGCCTGGACATCCTGGTCACATTTTTGCTTATCATGGCGCTGCTGACGGCGCTGGTGGGCAGCATCGGCCTGACCGGCACGATGGGCATGAACGTGCTGGAGCGTACGCGCGAGATTGGCGTTATGCGTTCCATCGGGGCAGTGGACAGGGAAATCATGCGCACGGTCATTATCGAAGGCCTGTTGATTGGCGGCATCTCATGGCTGTTCGGCGCGCTGCTTTCGTTTCCTATCACCTATCTGTTATCGTACATCATCAGCTCGGCAATTTTTCACTCTCAAATTGCCGTCCACTTCACCTTCACTGGCTTCTTGATCTGGCTGCTGGTTGTGCTGACGCTATCGGTGGTGGCAAGCATACTGCCGGCGCGCAACGCGGCGCGTCTTACCATTCGCGAAGTGCTGGCCTACGAGTAGCCCGAGTTTGTTAAAACCGTGGAACTAAAGGAGTTTTGCCATGAAAATAATTTCGATAATTCTCTCTTTGACCCTGATCCTTTTATTACTATTAACGGCTTGTGGCAGCAAAGCAAGCGACCCCGCTACAGCCGCCCCCTCGCCCGCCGCGGAAGCCGTTATTGCAGAGGGGCAGCTCGTCCCGAATCAAGGCCTATTCCTTGGCTTCCCTGCAAGCGGCCGGGTGGAGCAGGTACTGGTTCAGCAGGGCAGCCAAGTCAGCCAGGGGCAGGTACTCGTCCGCCTCGGCGACCGGAAGCCGGCTGAAGCCGCCCTGGCAGGCGTGCTGGCGCAGAGTGTTGCTGCCCAGCAGGCCTACGACCTGCTGGTGCGCAGTGCAGATCTGGGTCGTGCTCAGGCCTGGCAGGCCTATATGGATGCACAAAAAGTGCGCGCCTCAGCCCAACTGGCCTGGGACCGCCTTGACCAGAACACCATCCAGACCGATATTGACAACGCTCAGGCAGACGTTACTTCACGCCAAACCGACCTGGAAAATGCACAGACAAACCTGGACAAGTACAGCAGCCTACCGGTCGATAATGCCACTCGTAAATCCTACGAGGAAAAAATGCGCACGGCGCAGACCATCTATGACACTGCCGTTCAGAAAGCCGAAGACCTGACCAACCACCGCAACAGCCTCCATTCTGCCTTAAATATTTCCATAGCGGGTGAAGCCGAGGCCAAACGTAGCTACGAAAATACTCGGGACGGACCCGATATCGATAGACTGGCGCTCGTCCAGGCTCAGCTGGACGCCGCCAAAGCCCAGGCCACGGCGGCGGAGAGCACCCTGGATAATTACGAACTGAAGGCGCCCTTCGCCGGGACAGTGGTAGACCTAAACATATCGGTCTATGAGATGGTCTATCCGCAGACGTGGGGGGTGGCACTGGCGGATACCAGCCGGTGGTACGTGGATACCAGCGACCTGACCGAAATGGATGTGGTCAAGATCAGCGTTGGGCAGACTGTGCAGGTAACGGCGGATGCTCGGCCGGGTGTGACCATGACGGGGGTGGTAGAGACCATCAGCGGGGCACCCATGAACCAGGGCGGGGATGTCCAGTACACCGTCCACATCCGGTTGAACGATCCTGTCCCCAGTTTGTTGTGGGGGATGACTATGGAAGTGACCTTCTCTCCGTAGATACAGTCCCGGAGTATTAATTTTGGCAGACAACCGGAACTTCCCGGGAATCCAATCTGCCGATTTCTTCACCCTCGCGCCAGAAATGTCTTGCGGGAGTTTCCAGACTCATGGGCTTATGGGATAATCCGTGAAAGGGGTTTTCTGGCTTGCAAAATCATTCGTTGATCAATACCCTGAAAAGCCTGCGGGGGAATCCGCGCGGTTGTGTCTTTACCGAGCCATTGTGGGGCATCCCATTTAACCTGTATGCACCGTATGTTTCGGTTTACATGTTGGCTCTCGGTGTATCTGAAAAACAAATCGGATTGATTGTCAGTATCAGTTGGGGCTTTCAGATCGTCATGGCGCTGTTGGGCGGTGTGGTGACCGACAAACTGGGGCGCAGGCGTACAACTCTGATCTTCGATATTCTTTCGTGGAGCGTTCCTGCGCTGATCTCTGCCTTTGCTCAAAACTTCTGGTATTTCCTTGCAGCCGGCATCGTTAATAGCGTCTGGCGCATCGTTCTTAATTCATGGACCTGCCTTTTGGTTGAGGATGCAGACCAAAGCCAGGTTGTTGATATTTACACCTGGATCTACATTGCCAATATTATGGTCGGCTTTGTCGCGCCGCTGACGGGGATATTGATCGGCGCTTATTCACTCGTGCCGACCATGCGCGGATTGTACATCTTTGCGGCGATCATGTTTGTGCTGAAAGCTATACTCACTTACCGGATGACCCGGGAGACCGGGCAGGGTCAGATCCGCCTGCACGAGACGCGCCACCAAAGTGTCTTTGGTGTGTTGGGCGAGTATATAGATGTTTTACGTGCCCTGCTCCATACCCCGCAGACGCTCTACACCGCTGGGATTATGCTGGTACTCAGCATTTCTTCAATGATCAGCGGGAGCTTCTGGGCGATCATTGTGACCGAGAAGCTGCACATCCCGGCCCGGAATCTGGCGCTATTTCCATTTGTAAAATCAGCCATCATTCTGCTCTTTTTTTTCGTGGTCATGCCGCGAATAAACAAATTGCACTTCAAGCTGCCGCTTGTGTTCGGCTTTCTCGGTTTTGTCGCCAGCCAATTGCTGCTGATCACCGCACCAGACCAGGGTTATCTTTATCTTGTACTCAGTGTATTCCTGGAGGCTTGTAGTTTTGCCGCAGTCAGCCCACTCGTAGACCAGATGATCGTGCTGACGGTTGAACCAAAGGAACGCGCCCGCATACAATCAATCCTGTACGTGGGCATTATCCTACTTACTTCACCATTCGGCTGGATTGCCGGGATGCTCTCTGAGATCGACAAAGGTCTGCCCTTCATCCTGAATCTCGTTTTGTTCGCGGCGGGAGCAGTGATGGCAACCATCGCCGGGAATGCCTCCCAAAAGAAATCCGCAGCAGAAATTCGAGCGGATTAAGAACTACACCAATTCCTCCCTGATAATTCAAAGGCTTTTTCTTTGGGAATGGCTGAACAGGGGGCTGATGAAGTTAATCCAATGAACCGGGTAAAGTGGATAACGTTGTTCATAAAGTTACCCTCTTCGGTTTAGCCATTCCCTGTCTTGCGAATGCTATCTTGCGAATGCTTGACCTTCATCTGATTCTCGGTTACAATTTTCGCCGCTTAAAGAGTTGCCCCTTTAGCTCAGCGGATTAGAGCGTTTGGTTGCGGACCAAAAGGCCGTGCGTTCGAATCGCACAAGGGGCACCACCGAAGCGGGCAGCCCCCGCTTCTTTTCTTTTTCTGGAGATGAAATGGAAAAGTACCAGATCTTACTTACCAATGATGATGGAATTCATTCACCAGGTCTGTGGGCTGCAGCAGAAGCTCTCTCGGACCTTGGCTATGTGACCGTAGCCGCGCCGCGCGACCAGTCTTCGGGCATGGGGCGCAGCCTCCCAATGAGCTCGGATGGCGTGATCCGACCTGAGGCTCTGCGCGTGCGCGGCAAGGATTGGACCGTCTACGCCGTCGGCGGAACCCCCGCCCAGGCTGTCTTGCACGGCATACTGGAGATCATGCCGCAGAAACCAGACCTGGTTGTTTCCGGCATTAATTATGGCGAAAATGTTGCCACCGGCATCACCATTTCCGGCACTGTCGGTGCAGCCATGGAGGCCGCTTCGCAGGGCATACCAGCACTTGCGGCTTCCCTGGAAACCGACCGGGCACATCATCTCTCGTACTCCACAGAAGTTGATTTTTCGGCAGCGGCATTTTTTACTGTCTATTTTGCCCGCAAGATGCTGGAGAAGCAATTCCCCATGGAAGTGAATTTGTTTAAAGTGGATGTTCCATCCGATGCCACGCGGCAGACGCCCTGGCAGATAACCCGCCTTGCCCACCAGCGCTACTTTATTCCGGTCAGGCCGAAGCGCACGTCCTGGGAAGAGCGAGGGCCGGTGGATTACCAGGAAGCTGCCGTTTTGGACAATGAGCGGGAGGATAGTGATGTATACGTGCTGCGCGTCAAACGGTTGGTCTCGCTGACTCCTCTCAGCCTGGATTTCACTGCGTTCGTTGATTTTGAGGAATTGAGCCGATTGCTACGTTCAGATGATTGACGATAATTGACGCCATGGGGGGGGCATGATAGAATGCAGTCCGCACCGGGCGTGTAGCTCAATGGCAGAGCATCGGCCTTTTAAGCCGTTGGTTAAGGGTTCGAGCCCCTTCACGCTCATCCGAGTCCTCTTTTCGAGAGGACTTTTTTGTAGTGGCATCGACGACTCATGTCGCCGATGTGGCGCGCGGGCGGTGGACCCGCCCACCGCGCATTCGAGCCACTCCACCCTCATATAGTATATATCGGGGTTTCCCCCGCTCTTTACCCCAATATGTGATGGTGATGTGCAGGACTCTACGGTTTACTTCTGCTAGTCCTTTGGTTTATGTTTTGTCATTTGACTTTACGCGGGGTCCTCTTCGGCCTGAAGTTAGGTGATTGATAACCCACCCCATGTGAAAATTGGATTGCACTTGATCGGCAACCTTCCTCAGTTGGTCAAGGGCATTTCTTAAAACCCATTATCTAAGACTTCCCTTATCACTCTCCCTATAAGTTTAGACATGGATTTTCGGTTCTTGCTTTGAAGAACGCAAAGGATATTCTGGCTCTAAATGCCTTCTGCTAAACTCTGAACATTCGAATTTGAGCATTTCTGGTGGAGTTTATGGCGTTCTTTCGCAAATCGATGGTAGCGGAAAATAGCCGAGATCGGTCAGAAGATTATTCGTGGTGTGTCAAGAGTCAATCCTCTTTAAATGTCCTCTTAAGCTCTTGATCGAGGTGGGTTATAGATGGCTTATTAAGGTTTTTATAATTTGAATTGTTGTTATCAACATTAATTGGTTACTGCTCAGCCAGCCGGTAGGCTACTATTTCGAAGTCCGTTGAAGCGGGCTAACAACCTAAGTTTAGCCGTAGATCGGGCGCAATGCTTATGGCCTGGGTAGTTACATAAATTGGATATCTTTTCGTTTTTAGTATTCCCCAAGAAGCCGTTCTAGGAAATTCTCTCGCAAAAAGGTCCATGAAAAGATTGTACCAATCGTTGAGGGATAGGAATTTGCTTTCACGATGAACAGAAAATCGAGCAGAATTGTCATAGCGGGAAGGGCGGGAGTGAAAGAAATTATAACTCTCTACAGTATAATATTTCCAGGTAATAGATTATTTATTCCGGTTTGGTACCTGCTCAAAGGGTCAAGACTGATTATGAAATTTAAAACGATTACTTCAGTAGCTGCCATACTTACATTCATAAATGCTTCTTTTTTTATATTCGCCCCGGTCCTCAGCCTATCTCTCCTGGGTCGTGATACAAATCTCACGGGGATAATGAACACGCGTATTTCCGGTGCCTGTGCACTTGGCTTGAGTGTAATGACCTGGCTGGCAAAGGATTTTGAATATTCAGAGACGCGTCGACTGGTGACCTATGGTATGCTGACCACTTTGTGCATATTGGTTGTGATTGATCTTAATGGAATAATGACAGGTGCGATAAACGAACTTGGATGGTTGATCTTTATTGCTGATTTTTTTCTTTCTCTAGGATTTATCCTATCAATTTTTACAGATGGGGGTTGGGATCAATAATCCCCCCATATATGGGGGGTCATATTCATAGGAAATATACTTCTTACAAATCTGTAAATTTCACATTTCTTGCTTTATCTTATACTGTGAATATATAAAGGAGCAATATCATGCGTGAAAATTATGATCCCATTGATTCACTTGTGAACGAATTAAAGAGAAATACAGGATTTTTGGATAAGTTGCTGTTTCCAAAAATCAGCCTGGTGATTGGGACAATTGGGTTTTTGGTTGCCTTAGTTTTCTTGCTTAAGTAGAAACCGATCATCCAACTGGTAACAATCCCGTCCATTATTGTTACCGTTCTCTTCGACATTTGAAAAGAGCGGTAATTTATTCTTAACATAACCCGGTTATTACTGTATATATGGTACCATCTGGAAAAGGGGGAAGAGTAGTGATTGTTTGATGAATCGAACACCATAAAACCAGCAGCCCATCCTATGTTCTGCACCAGCCATTTCACATTTCGTGAATTCACGGTATTATTGGGGGGAAAACCACTGCAGGGATGTGCTAAAAAATTATATGGAAGATAAAGCCAACATCATTGATGCCTTTTCCGAAATGGCTCCCAGATATGAGCAAGTTGTTGATTCGGAATTGAACCGGTTTTGGGGGTGGAGCTATAACGGATTTATTAATCTATTGCTTGCATCAATCCCCATACAACCGAAAGACATTATTTTGGATGTTGCCACCGGCACAGGTGTCATTCCATCTCACCTTGAAAAAGCCGGACATCCTCACAACCAGATACACGCTTTGGATATTACCATGCCTATGCTCATGCACGCCAAGCGTCGATTGGGGGTCCAAGATAGGCATGCGAACCAGAATCTCGTCTGTGCTTCAGCGATGAATATGCCCTACGCGAACTCTGGCTTCACGCAAGTTATATGCGGCCTGGCAACTCATCATATGGATGTCAAAATACTGATTCTTGAATGTTATCGGATCATGCAAAACGGGGGGAAACTCACAATAGCAGATGCAGGTGGTTCACGGTTATGGAAATTACCGGGTGTGAAGGGTTTACTTCGGGTCGCAGCCTTCGTTTATTTTTTTCTTGTCGAAAATAAATCCCGCGCCTGGGCAGAAACCAAAGCAGTATCCAATGTTCTTTCCAAGGACGAGTGGAAAGATAATCTATTGGGGTCAGGATTTAAGGATGTTGTGATTCTAAAACTCAAATCCAGATTCTTCTGGGTTCCATCTCCCCTGTTGATAAAAGCCGAAAAATGATAAAGGAGCAACATGGATAATTCGTATAAATTAATCGAAGAGGGCCGGAAAGATGAATTGTGGATCAAACATTGCGGTTTTCTTAGCATTAGCCGAAATGAATTCAAAGATATCCAGAAGAGGCTCATGCTTGAACAGATAAATCTGCTTGGTTCATCAAAGATTGGCAGAACACTCATGGGGGGTAAAATACCTGCCAGCCTGGAGGAATTTCGCGACATAACTCCTCTTTCAACCTATGCTGATTATTCAGAATATTTGATGAACAAACAAGAAGACGGTCTCCCGGAAAAACCATATGTCTGGGCCCGGACTTCTGGACGAAGCTCTGAACTTGGACCCAAATGGATACCCTATACAAAAACCATGTATGACCGTCTTAGTGATCCAGTGGTTGGAGCCATGTTAATGAGCTCCTGTTCCCAGCCAGGGGATGTAAAACTTGAACGGAATGACAAGTTCTTAATGGCTACCGCGCCGCCTCCGTATGCATCTGCTTATATCGCGCGTGCCACCAAAGATAATCTAGACGTGATATTCCTTCCAAAACTTGAGGAAGGAGAGAAGATGGCTTATGGCGAGCGGGTTGCGACTGGTTTTAAACTGGCCATGCGTGAAGGTTTGGATTATTTTATGGGTATATCCGTTGTCCTGGCAAGGATGGGAGAGCAGTTTGAACAACAATCATCCAATACAAAACCATCGAAAGAACTGCTTCACGTCTCGACTTTGTGGAGGCTATTAAAGGCTTTGGTGATCTCAAAAATCCAAAAACGGAATATTTTACCCAAAGACATCTGGCATCTCAAAGGGATCATGTCTGGCGGTACCGACACTGAAATATATAAGGATCGTATAGAATATTTCTGGGGAAAAAAACCTCTGGAAGGTTTTGCATGTACAGAAGCTGGCAATATGGCAATGCAAGCATGGAATTTCAAAGGGATGGTGTTTTTTCCCGATAATGCGTTCCTGGAATTCATACCCTTTGAAGAAGTTCGGAGAAACAAGGACGATCCGACTTACCAACCTAAGACCCTTCTGTATAATGAGTTGGATCTAGGAATCTATGAATTGGTGTTATCCAACTTTAATGGAGGCGTGCTGGTACGGTATCGGATAGGTGATCTATTTGAAGTAATTTCAAATGAAGACGATGAGATCGATTCAGAACTTCCTCAAATGAGGTTTTACTCACGTACAGACGATATCATCGATCTGGGAAGTTTTCTCAGACTTACAGAAAGAGAAATCTGGAAAACGATCGAGGCATCCGGACTGGAATATCGTGACTGGGTGGCTCAAAAACAAATTTCTGAAGGATATCCGAGCCTTCATCTTTATGTTGAACTGGCCGGGTCAGGAAGTATTCCTAAAGAAAAAGTTCAGGAGATGATTCGCCAATCATTTTCTGCCCGCTATTCAGATTATAACGATATGAAGGAAATGCTAAGTGTTGAACCTGTTGTTGTCACGCTCATACCAGGCGGGTCATTTTCCGCCTATATGAAATCAAAAATGGAGGCTGGGGCCGATCTTGCTCACATGAAACCTCCACACATGAAACCATCAGATGATATTCTGAGGCAATTGCTCACCGTTCCGAATGGATAAGATCGATAAATGAATTTGACTGCCAGCACGTTGATACCGATCTTCGCGACAGTAACCTACGGGGTAATTTATTCATTGGTGCTGGTTTCCAAGCCGCGAACCCGTTTGAGGAAGATCTTTGGTTTCTACTTATTGGCCATGTCTGCTTGGTCAGTAAGTGCTTTCCTTACAATTTCCGGTTTTGGGAATGTATTGTCCTGGTTCAAGGTGATGAGCGCATCGCCGATCGCGATGATGCTGTCCATATTCTTCTTTGTTCAAACCTTGTTCGGTCGTCGACGCAAGTGGGCTCCATTAACGATTGTTTATGGAATTCTGGCAATCCTTATAACGCTGTTTACCAACCTGGTGGTCCAATCTGCGTCTTTGAACCAGGCAGGGGAGCTTCACTATGAGTTGGGTCTATACTTTCTATTGGTGGCTGGTCCCGGATATTCCTTGATCTTCATTAGTTTGTCTGACTTGATCCGAGGGTATATTAGAACTCATGACGCACATCAACGTGACCGGATCCGGTATCTTATGCTTGGGTTCTCGATCACTATCCTGGCATCCTTGACAAATTTTACAAAATTTGGGAAATACCCCATCGACATCGCTGCAAATGGCGTGACTGCACTCTTGATTGCCTATGCAATTCTACGCCATCAATTATTGGATATTCGGGTTGTCTTCCGTATTGGATTATTGTATTCAATTACCACAGCAATCTTCGGTGTGATTTATTATTTGAGTATTTCCCTGGCATTAAATATCTTCCAGATATTAACTGGAAAAGCTGTTTTTATTGTGTCGATCGTCGTGGGAACATTGACTGCGTTCCTGCTTTCACCTCTCCGCAATCAGGCTCAAGCCTGGATTGACCGGATTTTCTACAGGGAGAAATATAATACCGAGTTGATGCTCCAGCGGCTCAGCCAGACGACCACATCTCTGTTAGACATTGAGAAAATCACTCAATTGATCCTGTCCGAAATCAATAGCACATTGCATATAGCGCATGGAGCAATCCTTATAAAGAATTTTGAAGGTGAGGATTTCCGTGTCATCGCCGGAGATGGTGAAAACAAACATTTCCCTTCAGGATTCCGTGCTGACCACCCTATTGTTATCTGGATGTCCAAGCAGAATCGGCCGCTATTAAATCATGAGTTATCGATGGAGCCAACATTTAAATCATTGTGGAAGAAAGAGAAGGAGGAACTGGAAAGGTTTGACGTCGAACTATTTCTCCCGCTGAATTCAAAGGGGGATCTAATTGGTTTGCTTGTTCTAGGAAAGAAACTTTCTTCGCAACCATACACACAGGATGAACAATTGATTTTTTCAACCCTTGCAAACCAAACTGCTGTCGCGATCGAGAATGCCCGTTTGTATGATGAGCTCAAAGGGTCGTTCGTTCAAACTGTGACTGCCCTGGCGAATGCAATAGATATTCGCGATACTTACACAAATATTCACAGCCAGCAGATCGCCAACTGGGCTGCCGCAACTGCGCGTCACCTGGGCTGTACACCTGAAGAAATTGATGACATATATTTAGGCGGTTTGCTCCATGATATCGGTAAAATTGGGATCCCGGACGCAATCCTTCAAAAACCAACCAGATTAGACAAAGATGAATGGAAGATCGTTCATACGCATCCAACCCTCGGAGCCGAGTTAATTTCTCCAATTAAAAAACTGGCGAATATTTCTCCAATGATTGAGTATAGTCATGAACGATTTGATGGTTTGGGGTATCCGCATGGAATTAAAGGAGAGGAAATTCCCCTCGGTGCCCGGATTATCAGTGTAGTCGACTCGTATTCAGCCATGCTTGACAAACGTCCGTATAAAGAACCATATAGTAGCAACGAGACAATATTTCAATTGAAACAAGAATCCGGCAAAATGTATGACCCACGAGTAGTAAAGGCGTTTCTAATTGTTATCCATGCAGAGGATAATGACATATTTATATAAGAGAGTAAACCATTTGGTGGATAAAAGAGAGCTGTCTGTAAAAGGTGTTTCTGCCATTTCACAACAAGCTCCTTTTTTGATGACCATCTGGATCAGCTCAGGCAATATATTGAATCAAGGTTCACGGACCCGTTCCAGATCTATCGGCGACAGGGAATAATTGTCCCATGAAACAACTCTTACAGAACATGAAAACCGGCAAGACAACCATCGAAGAAGTGCCTGTGCCCACGCCGCGCAGCGGGCAGGCGCTCGTTCGTGTGGTCGCCTCGCTCGTCTCGGCGGGGACTGAACGGATGGTGGTGGAGTTTGCCGAGAAATCTCTGGTTGGCAAAGCCCGCTCCCGGCCTGATCTCGTCCACCAGGTGATGGACAAGATGAAACGCGAGGGTGTACTCCCCACCGTCCAGGCGGCCTTCAACCGTCTGGACCAGCCGATGGCACTGGGTTATTCCTCGGCGGGCACGATTATTTCAATAGCTGAAGGAATGGAGGGTTTCAAGGTCGGACAGCGGGTGGCCTGTGCGGGAGGAGGCTATGCCGTCCATGCCGAATATAATGTCATTCCCCGCAACCTGGTCACTGCCCTGCCCGATAGCGTGGATTTCGAGTCCGCCGCTTTCACCACACTCGCCGCAATTGCACTGCATGGTTTTCGGCTGGCAGAACCGCAGATCGGTGACACTGTTGCGGTCATCGGCATGGGTCTGCTGGGAATATTGGCGGGACAGCTGGCGGCCGCGGCCGGATGCCGCGTTTTCGGCATTGACACCAACCCGCAGCGGGTGGCCCTCGCCTCGTCTGTTGGACTTTTGGCCTGCGCCCGGGACCAGGCGGTTGACTCCGCCCAGGCTTTTACCTTCAACTTGGGCTTTGATGTGGTGCTCATCTGCGCCGATACATCTTCAAACGACCCGGTAGAGCTGGCGGCGGTCATCGCCCGCGACCGGGCGCGCATCGTCGCGACGGGCGCAGTAGGACTATCCTTGCCGCGCAAGATCTACTACGAAAAGGAACTGTCTTTTATCAACTCCCGCTCCTACGGTCCGGGACGCTACGACCCGTCTTATGAGGAGAATGGAGGGGAGTACCCCATCGGCTACGTCCGCTGGACGGAGGGGCGCAACTTCCAGGCAGTGGTGGATTTGATGGCCTCCGGCAAGTTAAAGGTTGCACCGCTTATCAGCCACCGCTATCCGATTGATAAAGCGGCGGAAGCATACGAGGTGATTACCGGAAAAAACAAGGAACCGTTCCTGGGTATTTTGCTGACATATAACGCAAAGGAAGAACCAATAATTAATAAGATCGAATTTCCCACCGTCCACCGTCCCTCGTCCACCGTCAAACTGGGCGTTCTGGGGGCCGGTCTCTTTGCAAATGCCACCCTGCTCCCAGCCATTAAGAAAATTCATGACATCGACCTGGTCGGTATCGCCTCAGTAGGAGGACTGCATGCCCAGCATTCCGCCAAAAAATTCGGCTTCGCCTATGCCACCTCCAGTGACGATGAAATCATCAACGATCCGCATATTAATACGGTGGCTATTCTCACACGACATGATTCTCATTCGGAATTGGCGGTGAAAGCTCTGCAGGCTGGCAAGCACGTGTTCGTGGAGAAACCGCTGGCAATTAGCAGTGATCAGCTGTCAGTCATCAGCGACCAGTTACTGAAAACTAATAACAGTCTGTTGATGACTGGCTTCAACCGCCGCTGCGCGCCTCTCGCCAGACAACTCGAGGCGCACTTCGCACAGCGCACGGGCGCACTATATATGCATTACAGAGTCAATGCCGGGACAATCCCGCTCAACCACTGGACGCATGACCCGGTCCAGGGCGGCGGACGGATCATCGGCGAGGGCTGTCACTTCGTGGATTTTCTGGTGTTTCTGGCCGGGGCCACACCGGTTTCGGTGTGCGCTCATGTCCTGCCGGATGGCGGCAAGTACCGCCAGGACAACCTCTCGATGACCTTCACATTCCCCGATGGCTCCATCGGCGTGGTGGACTATCTCGCCAACGGCGACAAGTCCTTCCCGAAGGAGCGCGTCGAAGTCTTCTGTAGCGGGCGTGTAGCTGTCCTGGACGATTTCCGGGCACTGGAAATGTTGCATGATGGTCGGCGCACGGTGGTCAAGAAAGCACAGGATAAAGGCTGGTACAGTGAGTGGGTGGTCTTTGCCAAAGCCATCCGCGAAGGCGGCGAGCCGCCTATCCCGTACGAGCAACTTGTCGGAGTGACGAAGGCCACGTTCGCGGCGATGGAGTCCCTGCGGCAGTCTGGTGCGAAAATAAAAATGTCCGGCTAAACCGCGATTGTTGTATAATTAATGCATGATACGCAAGACTATTATTTCCAGCATCCGCAAGTGCTGCGCTGAAAGGATTTGGCTGGCGGTAAAATCTTTGTCGCTCTTCGGTTTTGTGGCGCGCGGAGAGGAAAGGCCAGACAGAAACTTGGATATACTTGTCGAATTTGAAGGAAGGGCTACGTTTGACCGTTTCATGGATACCAAGTTCTAATTGTAAGAAATCCCGGGGTGCAAAGTAGACCTGGTCACCCCACTGGCCATCAAGCCACGCATAAAACCCTTCAGCATGCAGGAACTGGTATATGTCACGTGACGAATTTCTTTACATTGCCGATATCAAAGAGAGTTGCGAAAAGGTCTTGAAATCTTCAGCGGGGATGGACTTGAAAGACTTCGTGCACGACGAGCTCCATTACGACGGGGTATTTCGGTACCTGGAAATCATCAGAGAAGCGTTCAAGCACATCTCGTAAGAACAGCGGTAAAAAATATACATAAATGAAGTGGCGTAAGATCGCTGGCATTCCTGAACTTGTGCCACATTCTATTGCGGGGAAAGTGATGAAATTGTATTGAACCCGCGTTCTCCCTGTAATCATCTATTTCAGAGCCATGGACTACTTCGCATCCCTCCGCCAGAACGTTGTAAATTCGCTGCTCTTGATGGTCGGCGATGTACCGCTTATTATGAACGGGCCAAACGATCTCCTGCTGATGAAACGCTCGGGCAACGGCTGCTGGGGTCCGCCTGGAAGGGCGGTGGAGTTGGGTGAAATAGTCGAAACGACGGCACGATGCGAGGATCGCGAAGTGACGGGGGTGGAATTTAGGGAGATGTCGCTTATTGATGTCGGTTCCGGCCCGGAGGTATACTATGTTCACCCGAACGGTGACGAAGTCCATAATATCACTATCGTTTACCTTGCCCACCACACCGGCGGAGAGGTTTTCCTGAACGGCGAGCACAGCGCATGGGACTGGTACGCCCAGATCGACATCCCGGGAATATATCAGCCCGCCCATCCAGCTCGCTATTGCGCGGTTTATTAGAACTTATGGCTAGGTTGACTCGTCTCGCGATTGCTTTCAAAGCCGTCCACCAGGTGGGACTCCAGCCGGTGGCACTCAACGCGCTCTACCGGTTCGGGCTGTTCACCGGGTACTTCAGACGCTTGACAGACCGTGAACCATTGACCATTGACCATCGCCCACCGTCCATTATCTATCGTCCGCTATTCAATCTCCCACCCCGCGAGCAACTCATTTCTGTGATTGAGCAAGGTGGCTTGCAGACCCTGCTCGCTGAAGCAGACGAAGTTGTTAGCGGAAAAGTTCGTCTCTTTGGCGCACATCCGGTGGAACTCAAGCTTACCATTCCTGGAATCCTGGAACACTGGACTGCCTACGAAACCGGGAATGCCACTATTCCCTTTTCCATGATTACAGATTTACCTGCTCCCGATATCAAATTTATCTGGGAACCAGCCCGTTTCGGCTGGGCTTTTACTCTCGGTCGTGCCTATCACCTGTCCGGAGATGAAAAATATGCCGAGACCTTCTGGCAATATTTTGGAATCTTCACCGACGCCAACCCGCCCTGCCTGGGCCCCCACTGGATGAGCGGACAGGAGGTGGCCCTACGCCTGATGGCATTCGTCTGGGCGGCGCAGGTCTTTGAGGCCGCCTCCGTCTCCACACCGGAACGCAAAATCCGCCTGACTGCCTCGGTGGCCGCGCACGCATCCCGGATCCCGCCGACGCTGGTCTACGCCCGTTCTCAACAGAACAACCACCTGCTCACCGAATCCGCCGGCCTGCTGACAGCCGGGCTGGCCCTGCCCGGCCATCCCAACGCACCACGCTGGCGCAGCCTGGGCTGGCGCTGGCTCAACTTCGGGCTACAGTCGCAGATTGACGGATACGGCGAATATGCCCAGCACAGCACCAACTACCACCGCCTGATGCTCCAGGTGGTCTTATGGACGAATCTTCTGCAGAAGAAAATCGACCAGCGCTGGCCGAACCAGACCCTGGAGGCGGTCAGACGCTCAGTCCACTGGCTGCTGGCGTTGCTGGATTCCGAATCGGGCCGTACCCCGAACCTGGGCGCCAATGATGGGGCGTACATCTTCCCCCTGACCATCCTCCCGTTTGCCGACTACCGTCCCGTCCTGCACGCGGCGGCGCGTGCCTTCCTCGATTATGACCTGCCGCCAGGACCCTGGGACGAGATGGCGCTCTGGTTCGGGACTAGTGCTGGAGGTCCGAGAAGGGTCGCTCTGCCGCGTTATCTGGGCGACCAACTTCACGGCAAACACTCCTGGGCATATCTGAGGACGGCACAGTTCAGCTCCCGTCCGTCCCACGCCGACCAGTTGCAGTTCGACCTGTGGTGGCGCGGCCTGAACGTGGCCCAGGACGCGGGGACGTATCTCTACAACGCTCCCGCCCCCTGGGATAACAGCCTGACAACAACACTGGTGCACAACACAATGGCCGTCAACGGCCGGGACCAAATGACGCCTGCCGGGCGCTTCCTGTATTTGGACTGGGTCAATGCCTACCGGAAGAGTCTAATCAGCGAAGACTCTGCCATGCTCCAGCAAGTGCGAGGCAGATACAGGGGGCGGGGCTACCGCCACATGCGCATTGCCAGTGTCTTCGACAATGACCGCTGGCTGGTGGAGGATGAAATCCTGCTCCTACGCATGCCCTGCCCCGTGCTCCGAGTTGAAACCGGGACTGATTCGCTGGAACCGGGACTTCAACGGGAAAATAAGCCGCTTACCATCCGTCTGCACTGGCTCTTGCCCGATTTTCCATGGCGAGTCGAAAGGAACGAATCGGGAATTACCCTCTATCTTGAATCTCCTCAAGGACAGATTGCCGTGTCCGTCACTCATAACTCACACCCTGCAACTGACGACTCTGGGATCTCGCTTTTCTGTGCTGGTGAGACTCTAATTGGCTCCGCCGCCCCCGACCCGGTGCGCGGCTGGGTCTCGCCTACCTACGGAATCAAGGTCCCGGCGTTGTCGCTGGCGGTCGAAGTGGAATCCGCAAATGAAGTAAAATTCACCTCGGAGTTCATCTTCCCGAAATGAGCTATCGAGCTGGCATTATCCTCATGCAAGACAACAAAGTTGCGCTGATCGAACGTCACCGCGCCGGGCTTCATTATTTCACCTTCCCTGGTGGTCACGTTGACGAGGGCGAGACCCCCGAACAGGCCGCCATCCGTGAGACGGAGGAAGAACTTGGCCTGCAAGTGACACTCAAACAAAACCTCGCCCAAATCAGCTGGCATGGGAAATGGCAGTACTACTTCCTCGCTGAAATTACCGGCGGGACTTTTGGCTCAGGGAGCGGTGAAGAAATGCTTGATCCACTCCCTGAACGAGGTACTTACCGTCCAATGTGGATGCCGGTTGTCGAACTGTTGGATCAGCCTGTAAAACCGCGCGAATTGGCAGAGCTAGTCGCCTGGTATTCGAAGGAAGGTTGGCCCGTAGAACCGGTCATAATCCCTGGGTAATCCTCAAGCGTAGACCGTGGACAATGACCCTCCTTCATTCAGTGTCAATCATTAATTGTCCATTATTAACCATGCATATCTTACTGATTCACCAGGCCTTTACCGCTCTCGATGAGCCCGGCGGGACACGTCACTACGAGTTCGCCCGAACCCTCGCCCTGCAGGGGCATCGGGTGACGGTGATTGCCAGCCCGGTGAGTTATTTGACTGGTGAAAAGACCCCCGTCCGGCTCCCGCCATTTTCACCGAAAATCGCGGGAGAGAAAGAGGAGGGCGGGGTGACAATTTTACGTGCCTATGCCTTTGCAGCCCTGCACAAATCCTCCGTCCACCGCGTTTTCGCCTTCGTCTCTTTCATGACGTCCTCGTTTTTTATCGGGTTGGGCGTCAAAAACGTGGATGTGGTCTGGGGCACATCACCGCCCATTTTCCAGGGCGTGACCGCCTGGCTGCTGGCGAGAATCAAGCGCATCCCGCTCCTGTTCGAAGTGCGCGACCTGTGGCCGATTTTCGCCATCGCTGTCGGCGTGCTAACGAATCCCACCCTCATCAAACTTTCATTCTGGCTCGAACGGTTCCTCTACCGCCACGCTGACCGGGTGATGGTTAATAGCCCTGGCTACGTAACTCACGTGACGGAACACGGCGCCGGTCGTGTTGAACTCGTCCCCAACAGTGCCGACCCGGAGATGTTCGACCCGACGAATGGCGGTCTTGCGTTCCGGTCCACCAATCACCTGGAAGATAAATTCGTTGTACTCTACGCTGGCGCGCACGGACTGTCCAACGACCTGGGCGTAGTACTTGCAGCAGCAAAAATACTCCCGGATATGAAAGCTCCTTTTGAAATAGCTATCATATTCCTCGGCGACGGCAAGGAAAAACCCGCCTTGCAAAAACTAGCCGCCGGAATGAATCTGAACAATGTCTTGTTCCTCCCGCCCGTCGCAAAGACTGGGATGGCCGAGGTCCTGGCCGGTGCAGATGCCTGTCTTGCCATACTAAAACCGCTGGAAGAGTATAAGACCACCTACCCTAACAAGGTTTTTGACTACATGGCGGCTGGCCGTCCCGTGGTAATTGCCATTGACGGGGTCATCCGCGCAGTAGTTGAGGCGGCAGGCTGCGGAATTTTCGCACAACCCGGGAACCCAACCGCCCTGGCCGAGGCAATCCTCAAGTTATCAGCAAATAAACACGAAGCCAGAATAATGGGGAACCGCGGGCGGAAATATCTGGAAGAACATTTCAGCCGGGTCGTGATTGCCGAAAAACTGGCAAACGTCCTGGAAGAGATGGCTGCAGGTCGATGAAATGACCCGGCCCGAGCGCGCCGGGGGGGGTGAGGGCGGAAGTTGAGTTGAAGCAGACCGGAGGCGGTATGCAGATCTTCCTGCTCTGGTTCCTCCTGCGCAGCAGCTCCTTCCTGGTAGCCGCCAAGGCCTCCAGCGTGCAAGGCTTTGCCAACCTAGAGCGCCGGTTACCGGTATGGCCGCTGTCCGGACCACCAGGGTTGTGGCTGCAGCTCCAGCGACCCGACCACAGCACTCTACCCGCTTTTCCCCGGTCAGCGAAATTGCTCTCGTTGTTGGGGATCAACCCGGCGGTCGGGTTGGTGCTGGTAAGCTCGCTGGCCGGGCTGGCCTTCCTTTACATTTTCGAGCGGTTGCCCCGTCTCGACTTGCTGGATGACCGAGCCAGCTCGGCGACTCTCTTCCTGCTCATCTTTCCGATCTCGATGGTGTTTTTCATCCCGTATACGGAGGGCATGTTCTTTCTGTTTGCCGCTCGGTGCTTCTACTCCGCCCAGCGCCAGCGCTGGTGGCTGGCAGGGCCGTTCGGTATGCTGGCGACCCTTACCAAATTAGCCGGTGTCGTCCTGGCGGTCGCCCTGGTCTTCGAACTGTGGGGGGAGGATCCAGCGAACCGTCGCTGGTCATGGAGGACACTGCAGAAATGGGCTTCCATCTTACCCATCCCGGTCACGGTCGTTATCTGGACGGCCATCCGCAACCAAGTCGTGAATCAGGTCAAATTCGACCCTGCCCACGTGCAGCAGTGGTTCCTCTCCCTGTTCGTCTCCCCCAGTGCGGACATGACCGGGAGCCGAATGACAATCCTGTGGCCATGGCATCTTTTCGCCGAAGCAGTCGAGCGGGCGATCCACGATCCGGTTGCGCGCCTGCACGTGGCACTGACCCTAGGCGGCTACCTGGCCATGGTCGTCCTATTCGTCCTGACCTGGCGTTTCCTGCGCCCCAGCTACCGCGTTTACTCGCTGCTCCTGATCCTGTACAGCTCCCTCATTTTTTGTTTCTACTACGGTACCCTGCTGTTGATGAGCGCCTTCCGCCACTCCTACACGGACTTCCCGATTTTCATCGAACTGCAGAAGCTGGATGTCCCTAAGGGGGGCCGCCTGCTGGCCGCAGCGGTCTGTCTGCTGCTATTCATTTTCATGATGTATGCATTCAGCATGGAGGGCTGGGTTCCATAGGGCTGTCAGCTGCGGGCGAAGGTTAGCTACAATAAAAACCAACCTCCTGAATTCTTCCCAACAGGGCGTCACCATGCCTTTCGACGGGGGATCAATCCCCTGGCTCACAGCAGAAGCCGCCTGATAACGGCAAAAAGCAGCCCACTTACCCTCCGGGAATAATGCTAGCGGGCATTTACTCTAAGCCAGGAACTCTGCAAAGCGCCCCTCCATAGGTTCCTGGGGGGGTAAGGTGGTTTGTCCCCCGGCGGATGTCGCGCCCAAGCATTTACGTCATTCTTTGGAAAACGGTCATGAGGCTAGAAAAAATAATCTGCGAATCTTGATAGGGTCATTCATTCCGGACCGACAACCTAACCCATCTTTCCGGTCAGATATGCTTCGGTCAGTTCCTGTTCGGGGCGGGTAAAGATCTTCTCGGTCGGTCCAGACTCTATCAGTTCGCCCAGCCAGAAGAGACCAGTGGTATCTGAGACGCGCCCGGCCTGCTGCATGTTGTGGGTCACGATGACGATGGTGTAATCTTTCTTAAGTTCGGAGATCAAGTCTTCGATGCCGCCGGTGGCGATGGGATCGAGAGCGGAGGTGGATTCGTCGAAAAGGATCACCTCCGGCTTGACAGCCAGAACGCGCGCAATGCAAATCCGCTGCTGCTGACCGAGCGAGAAGCCCAAAGCGTTGGCTCTCAGGTCCTGTTTGACCTCATCCCACAGCACGGCATCCTTAAGACTCTGCTCCACGATTTCATCCAACTGGGCTTTGTTCTGTACTATGCCCAGCACGCGCGGGCCAAAGGCGACGTTATCGTACACGGACTGAGGGAATGGGTTCGGCTTCTGGAACACCATCCCGACCCGCTGGCGCAGTTCGGCCACGTTGTAATCGGGGGTGTAGATGTTAGTGCCTTCCAGTAGTATCTCCCCCTCGAGGCGCGTTCCAGGGATGGTGTCATTCATCCGGTTCAGGCAGCGCAGGAAGGTGGATTTGCCACAACCCGAAGGACCGATCAGGGCGGTGACTTTGCGCGGTAGGATCTCCATGTTGATTTTGGACAGGGCTAATTTCGTACCGTAATAAAAGTCCAGATTTCTGATAGTGAAAACAGGGGTTTGGGCCACGGGTCAATTTTACACGATTCTGCCAGCACGTGCGGTCCATTAGGGTTTATAATTTGGAAGATGAAATCGGCCTGCCTCATTCTGTTTGTCTCCCTAATATTTCTGAGCGCTTGCGGAGGGGGTTCCGGCCAGCCATCCTCCCCGACCCAGGCATCTGCCTACATCCAGAATAAAGGCTCCGACACGATGGTCAACCTGGCCCTGGCATGGGCGGAACGTTACCAATCCGAGCATCGCGACGTCAGCCTTTCGGTAACTGGCGGGGGCTCCGGAACCGGGATCGCCGCCCTCGTCAATGGGACGGTCGACATTGCCAATGCCTCACGAGAAATGACGGCCGATGAAATAAAACAGGCGGAAGCGAACGGGATCACATCGGTCGAGTTTGTGGTCTCCCGGGATGCCATTGCTGTTATTGTCAATCCAGAAAACCCGGTCCGGCAGTTAACCCTCCAGCAGATTTCTGACATCTACAGCGGCAAGATCAACAACTGGACAGAAGTTGGCGGCGATGACCGGCCCATTGTGCGGCTCTCGCGCGAGACCAATTCGGGCACGCACGTATATTTTTTGGAGACCGTGCTCCGGTTGGGCGACAAAACCAACCCGACCCTTTTCTCGACCGATACACTGCTCCTGCCATCTTCGGAAGGCATCATTAGCGAGGTACGGCTGAACCCCAACACCATCGGTTACGATGGCCTTGGTTATGTTCCTCCCGACTTGATGAACAGCGTAATCGCGGTTGCCCGCGATGCCAGCGGGCCTTATGTGATCCCGTCCATTGCGACGGTCAACGACAACTCCTACGCGGTGTCCCGTGACCTGTACATGTATACCGCCGGGGAACCTGCCGGGGCAATCAAAGATTACATCAATTGGATCCTTTCTCCAGAAGCCCAGGTGATTGTGGCGGACCTGGGTTTCGTGCCGATCAAATAACCCTCACCCCGTCCCTTCTCCCAAAATTGGGAACAAGGTGCAGGGGCGAGGGAGGAGTTTTATGGATAAATCCCTCAACTGGCGTGAAACCATCATCACAGTGGTCATAAAAACCTGCGGATATTCAGCGATATTTATTGTGATCCTGATTTTCTTCTTCCTCCTGCGGGAGGGCGTTCCGGCCCTGACCGAGGTCAAGGTCAGTGACCTGCTTTCCACGCGCTGGTATCCCATTGAAAACCACTTCGGGATCCTGCCGCTGCTAACCGGCTCGCTCATCGTGACGGTGGGTGCCATGCTGATCGCCATCCCTTTCGGAATTGGGACGGCAGTCTTCCTCTCCGAAATCGCCCCGCGCTGGATGCGTGAAATCCTCAAGCCGCTGGTGGAACTACTGGGCGGGCTACCCTCGGTGGTGCTGGGCTTCCTGGGAATTCTGGTTCTCTCTCCATTCCTGCGATACTTCCTGAACCTGCCGACCGGTCTGACCGCCCTGGCCGGGGCACTTCTATTAGGAGGGATTGCGGTCCCAACCACGGTCTCGATTGCCGAGGACGCCCTGGACTCCGTCCCGCAAAGTTACCGGGAGGGGGCGCTGGCCCTGGGAGCGACCAAATGGCAGACCATCTGGCGGGTAACTCTCCCCGCCGCCCGTTCCGGCGTGTTGACGGCGCTCATGCTCGGGATCGGGCGCACCATCGGTGAAACGATGGCTGTGATGATGGTGACCGGCAATGCGCCGGTGCTGGCAATCAAACTGACATCCATCTTCTCCCCCGTCCGCACCATGACGGCTACCATCGCCGCCGAAATGGGTGAGGTAGCCAATGGCAGCACCCATTACCATGTGCTTTTCTTTATTGGCCTGCTGCTGTTCCTCATCTCGCTGGCTGTAAACATCACCGCTTCGTCGGTAGTCTTCAAATCCAAGAAGCGCGCTGAAAGGGTGCTATCATGAAACGCGGCTTCAGCTTTGACCGTTTCAAAATCCAGCGCCTGGGGGTTTCGCTTATCGCGCTGGTCGCGGTCCTGACCGTTATTCCGATCCTTGGGGTGTTTGGGTACATCATCGCCAAAGGCGCACCCGCCATCTCGTGGGAGTTCTTGACCGCCATGCCACGGGACGGGATGCGCGCCGGAGGCATCCTGCCAGCCATCGTCGGGACATTTTTTCTCACCCTGGGGACAGCCGTCTTTTCGGTCCCGCTCGGCATCGCCGCTGCGGTTTATCTCGCCGAGTATGCCCAGGATAATTGGGTGACGCGCCTCATCCGCATTGCCATTATCAATCTGGCCGGCATCCCCTCGGTCGTCTATGGGCTGTTCGGGCTGGGTCTGTTCGTGCTTTTCCTGAAATTCGGCACCAGTCTGCTCTCCGCTTCGCTGACACTGGCGATCATGACACTGCCGGTGATTATCAGCGCGGCCGAGGAAGCTCTGCGGGCTGTGCCACAGTCTTTCCGGACAGTGAGTATTTCACTGGGCGGCACATGCTGGCAAACCATCCGCAAGATCGTCCTCCCACAGGCGCTGCCCGGCATCATCACGGGCGTTATCCTGGGGCTGGAGCGCGCCGCCGGGGAGACAGCTCCAATCCTGTTCACCGGGGCGGCCTTCTTCCTGCCGCGTTTACCCAATTCCCCCTTCGATGCGACCATGGCCTTGCCCTATCACCTGTTTGTGATTTCCACACAGGTTCCAGGAATGCCGATCCAGATCCAGTATGGCACTGCGCTCGTGCTCATCATCTTCGTACTGGGTATGAACCTGGTAGCGACGGTCATCCGATCGCGGGCGAGGGCGAAAAGGCAATGGTAATTCAGTATTCCGGTGCCACGGATGAGGATGGAAAATGGTTTTGATAAAAAGGTTCGAGGATATTCTAGGCTGGCAAGAAGCGCGAAAATCAGCGCGGGAAATTTATGGGATAACCCGAGAAAGCTCTTTTGTAGAGGATTTCGGCATGGGGCAATCAAATCCAGCCCGCTTCAGTTTCTGTGATGACTATCATTGCTGAAGGATTTGACTGCGAATCGCGCATAGAAATTGCCCGGTTTTTTGGGATTTCCCGCCGGTCGGCAATAGAAGTTCAATCCCTGCCTGTCGCTGCACTTGGTATTACCACCATCACCGAAGAAATCTTTCAAAAGAGTATGTACAAGTCGACAAGGCAAAAGCACAGATCGGCGGACTCAAAAAAATCCCTCAAACCTCGATCTTGACACGGGAACACTTTAATGGCAACCAATAAGATAATCGTACAGAATCTTTCCTTGCAGTACTCTGATGGAACCGAATCGCTGCGCGATATTTCCTTGAGCGTCCAAACCAACTCCATCACCGTGCTGTTCGGTCCTGCCGGCGGCGGCAAATCGTCTCTACTGCGCTGTCTCAACCGCTTGAATGACCTGACCGAGGTCAAAGGAATCACGGGCAAGATCCTGCTGGATGGTGAAAACATCCTGGACCCCAAAACGGACGTTAACGCCCTGCGCCGCCGGGTCGGGATGGTCTTCGCCCGTCCGGTCGTCCTACCGATGTCCATTCGCCAGAATCTGACCTATGGATTGGAACTGGCAGGCGAGAAACGCAAATCCAAATTGGATGAGGCAGTGGAACGCAGCCTGAAACTGTCAGCGCTATGGGAGGAGGTTAAAGACCGTCTCGAAGAACCGGCCATCGCCCTTTCGGGAGGGCAGCAGCAACGCCTGTGCCTTGCACGCGTGCTCGCCAACCAGCCGGAAGTCATCCTGCTCGACGAACCCACCTCGGGGCTCGACCCGATCTCCACTGGCAAAGTCGAAACCGCTTTACAGGAACTCAAGAAATATTACACTATCATCCTGGTACCGCACTCCGTCCAGCAGGCAGCGCGGACGGCTGATTTCGCCGCCTTCTTTTTGCAGGGCGAACTGGTGGAGGCCGCCGAGGGGAAGGAACTTTTCACTCACCCAAAGCAGAAGCGTACCGAAGATTATGTCGAAGGAAGGTTTGGGTAGGGGCGAACGGTTTACGTGCACGCAGTTTCTGCGTACCCGGAAGTTTCAAAAATTCAGGGAGGATGGAAATGGTTATAATAGGCGAACAGCGCCAAGGAGCGACAGCCCAAATGAGAAAAACTTTTGAAACCGAAATCCAGAAATTGAAGGACGAAATGGTCTTGCTGGGCAGCATGGTCGAACAACAAATCCTCGGATCGGTGGATGCGCTCAAGAAACGCGATGTGGAGGCCTCCCGCCGCATCCGGGAAATGGATAGCCAAGTCAATGCCAGGCGCTATGCCATCGAAGAACAGGTGATGATCGTCATCGCCACCCAGCAGCCGATGGCTCACGACCTTCGTCTGCTAGCATCCATCCTCGAGGTCAGCGGCGAACTGGAGCGCATGGGCGACTACGCCAAGGGCATCGCCACGGTCAGCATCCGCATGGGAGACCAGCCGCTGCTCAAACCATTAATTGACATCCCGCGCATGGCGCAGAAAGGCGCCGACATGCTGCATCGCTCCCTGACAGCGTTCATCAATGAAGATGTGGATACCGCCCGTTCCATCCCTGCCGAAGATGATGAAGTGGACGATCTCTACACGCAGATCTACCACGAGTTGATGATGTTCGTCATCCAGGACCCGAAGACTATCGAGCGCGCCAACTGGCTGCTGTGGGTGGCACATAACCTGGAGCGCGTCGCCGACCGTGTCAGCAATATCTGCGAGCGGACGATCTTTATCGCCACCGGTGAGTTGAAAGAATTGGAATCCAATTACGACAAGAAGAAGTAAACCGGTATTGAAGAAGAAGTCACAGAGACCATTCTTCTCTTTTCATTTCTCTATAGACAAAATCCCAGCTGCCATTGGAAGATGTTCCCCATTCTCTACAACAATCTGTCCCCGCCATCCACGCTGTCCACCCGGAAGTGACAGCCGCGACTCTGCCGGTTGTGGCGGGCGGCCTGACCGATGACCAGACCCACCTCGACGGCGTTGCGCAGGCCGATGAGACCATCGCTCAGCTTGGTCTTGCGGTAGAAGGTTTCGATCTCGTTCTGCAGATGGCGCAACTCGCGGATGGCGCGCGAGAGCAGGTCACCGGAACGGACCAGGCCCACGTAGTGCCACATGATATTCTGGATGGTCTGCATGTCGCCCTGGATGAGAGCGGGGTCAGAGTCCTGGGTCAGGTTGGATTCGTCCCAGGCGGGGATATCGGCGCGGTTCGGAATGGCAGGAGATGGGTCCGTAACGAAGCGGGATTCAATATCGCCTGCGGCGCGCGTGCCCCAGACCAGTCCCTCGAGTAAAGAAGTAGAAGCCAGACGGTTCGCTCCGTGCACTCCAGTGCAGGAGACTTCACCCACTGCGTACAGGTTGGCGATGCTTGAGCGACCCCACTCGTCAACGGCCACACCGCCACAGAAGTAGTGCGCGGCCGGGACGACCGGGATAAACTCACGGGTGATGTCAATGCCGACGCGCTTGCACTCGGAATAGATGTTGGGGAAACGAGCCTTGATTTTGGCGGCCGGCATGTGCGAGGCGATATCAAGCAGAACGTAGGAGTAATCGTGGGCTTCCATCTCGGTGTGGATGGCACGCGCCACTACATCGCGCGGGGCCAAGTCTTTCCACTCCGGGGAATATTTTTCCATGAAAGGCTGGCCTTCGGGGGTGAGCAAAACGCCGCCTTCACCGCGCAGCGCTTCGCTGATGAGGAAACCCTCCGCGCCCGGCACCGAGAGGGCGGTGGGATGGAACTGGACATACTCGGCATTCAGGATGCGGGCCCCGGCGCGCGAGCCCATCGCCAGCCCGTCGCCGCGCGCACCAGGCGGGTTGGTGGTATTGCGGTAAATGCGACCAATACCGCCGGTGGCAAGGATGGAGACTACTGCCAGCGTTCGGTGGACAGCTTTTCCCTTGCGGTCAAAGACGTACGCGCCGTGGCAGGTAATTGGTTTGTATGCTGTCAGCGGGTCACGCGAGTGGTGGGGATAGGTGATAAGGTCCACGGCGGTGGCCTCGGTGAGCAGTTCCACGTTAGGGCATTTCCGAAGCGCGGCAATCAAGCCTTGCATGATGACGTTGCCGGTCGCATCGCCCACATGCAGGATGCGCCTACGCGAGTGCGCGCCTTCCTGCCCGAACGCGATAGCGCCATCTTTTTCGCGATCGAAGGTGATGCCCGCCGTCCCGACCAGGACTTCCTGCAACAGGTCTGGGCCTTCCTCGGCCAATATATGGGCTGGCTTGGGCAGGGACGCCCCTGCACCCGCAGCGAGGATGTCTGCCACCAGCAGGTCGGCGCTGTCATCCAGCCCGCGGCCGATAATCCCGCCCTGAGCATAGCGAGAGTTGGACTCGTGCGGGTCGGGCTCGCGGGTGATGAGGATTATGCGCCGTTGAGGGTTCTGGGCCAGTTTCAAGGCGGCGGTGGCACCGGCAATCCCGGAGCCAATGATGAGGACATCAGTAGTTTTCAAATTGACACCTTTATTTCAAGGTCGGGCTCGCTTCTCCTATAGCATGGGGGCCGTCTCGACACATTTGGAGTGGAAGCCGTTTTTACACTTGTGGTGACCTATCCTATATTTATCATTCTCTCAACTGCCCGATATGCCTTCACGCGGATTTCCTCCGGTACTTCGATGATGTAGCGGTTGAACTTGAGCGCGTCGCGCGTTTCTTCCATTGTGATCATGTTCATGTGCGGACAGCGCACCATGCACAGGCGCAGCATATCCTTCTCCGGGTTGGCAGCGGCGACGTTGTCGCCCATAGCACACTCGGTCAGCAGGAGATAGTGGGGAGCTTTCGACTGCTGGACATAGCGGATCATGGCGTTGGTCGAGCCGGAGAAGTCCGCGGCAGCGGTGACCTCGGGACTGCATTCCGGGTGGGCAAGGATAGCCACATCCGGGAACTGGGCACGTACGGTCTCGATATCCTGGAGTCTAAACTTTTCATGGACCTCGCACCTGCCGCGCCAGCCGATGAGCTGATAATCCAACTCCCCATCCCACGCAGCCCCTGCCGCCTCTCCAGCAAGCTGGAGAGCGGTAGGGAATATGATGTGCTTCCCGGTCTCGCGCGCCACATTCTTTGCCAGATATTCATCAGGCAGGAAGATGACCGTTTCGGCATGGAGCGACTCGACCACCGCGGCGGCGTTGCTGGAGGTACAACAAATATCGGACTCGGCTTTCACGTCCGCGTAAGTGTTCACATAAGTTACCACCGGCACGCCGGGGAATTTTGCCTTCAAGGCGCGCACATCCGCGGCGGTGATGGATTCAGCCAGGGAGCATCCAGCTTTGGCAGCCGGCAGGAGCACCGTTTTTGTCGGGTTTAATATCTTGGCTGTCTCAGCCATGAACCTGACACCGCAAAAGACAATGGCATCCTTTTCCGTCTGGGCAGCTTTGCGCGCCAGATCGAGCGAATCACCGGTGAAATCCGGGATGGAATGGAACAGGGCTGGTTCCATGTAGTTGTGACCCAGGATGACGGCATTTCGCTGTATCTTGAGTTCGTTAATCTCCACGGCAATCCCTGCCTTATAGCGCAATTCCACGTCGGGGACAATGCGGCTGAGTTTGGATTTCATTTTTTCGTACATTTGTTGAGCTTCAAGGGACATGGATACTCCTTACATTAAGACAATCGACCATGGATAATCGACCGTAGATTGTCCATGGTCAACGATCAATGTAGTCGAACGATACGTCAATCGCTTTCACCGAATGGGTCAATGCGCCGATGGAGATGTAGTCCACACCCGTCTCGGCAATTCTGCGGACGGTCTCGAGGGTGACATTGCCACTGGCTTCCAGTTTGGCGCGGCCGGCTGTTAAACAGACGGCCTCAGCCATACTATCGGGCATCATATTGTCAAGCAGGATGCGTTCCACCCCAATTCCTAGGGCTGCGCGCACATCGTCGAGGGTGCGGGCTTCGACTTCAATCGCCAGTCCCGGCGCACCGGCGCGGGCGAGCTGGACGGCAAGAGCGATGGACCGGGCGTAATCAATATGGTTGTCTTTAATGAGCACCATATCATACAGGCCAATGCGGTGGTTCTGACCGCCACCGCGTTTTACGGCGAGTTTATCCACCAGCCGCAGTCCCGGCGCGGTCTTGCGCGTGTCGAGGATGACCGCCTTCGTCCCGGCGACCGCGTCCACGAAGGAACGCGTCATGGTGGCGATGCCTGAGATCCGCCCCAAGAAGTTTAGGGCGGTTCGTTCGGCGGTCAGAAGGCTGCGAGCCCGGCCCGAGACGAGCGCCAGCACCTGGCGGTTTGTCACGCGCCCCCCCTCGTCCACCTGTGGCCGGAAGTCCACCTGGGCGTCCACCATCTGGTAGACGGCCTGCGCCACGTCCAACCCGGCAATCACGCCGTCCTGCTTGGCGATAATCTGGCCGCGCATAGCTGCCTGGGCGGGGACGATGCTGTTCGTGGTGGCGTCGCCGGGGCCGATGTCCTCTGCCAGGGCACTGCGGATGGCAGCGAGGATTTCGAGGGGGAGGTTGGTTCCTATTGGCATGATATGTACTCTACCGCCTTTTAGGTGTTTTCGTCAAGGAGCTGGCGGGACATCCCACTTGAGCAGTGCTGCACCATTACGCCCTTGCAAAACAGGCTATTTCGGGTATACTCCCTGAAAATACTCTCATTCATAAATTTCAAGGAGGAACAATGAATAAAAAAATATTTTCCATCCTGGTTATTCTGTTGGTGTTTGCGCTGGCCTGCGTCTGCCCGGCATTAACGTCTTTGGGGAACACCCCGTCTGCGAACAACCCCCCAACCGAACCCGTAACGCCCACACTCCAGGCACCGCAGCAACCAATCGTGTCCTCGATCCTCTTCCAGGATGATTTTTCCAATACCAGCAGCGGATGGAATCGGGCTACCGACGACTCAGCTTCCACGGATTATGAGAATGGCGGCTACCGGATCAATGTAATTCAGGCAACCTACTTTGCTATGGCCATCCCTTATCAATCCTTCCAAAACGATGTCAGCATTGAAGTGGACACCACCAAAATTGGCGGTCCGGATGATAATGCCTTTGGCGTGATCTGTCGATACCAGGATGTGGAAAATTACTATTACTTCTACATCAGCAGTGACGGCTATGTCGGGATCGGAATAGATAATGCTGGTACGAAAACCATCATTTCTTCGCCAGATGGGAACCTGATCTCTGACTCGAGCATAAACCAGGGTGCAGCGAGCAACCATCTGCGCGCCGATTGCATCGGGAACAGTCTGACACTTTATGTCAACGGTACCCAGGTGGCTTCAGCAACTGATAGCACTTTCAGTGGAGGCGATGTTGGTCTGGTCGCCAGGACCTACAGTGTTGGCGGCGCCGACCTCATGTTTGATAACTTCTTCGTGAACAAACCGTAATCCATTCCACCACCCCCAACTCCCGCAGATCAAACTTGCGGGAGTTTTTATATTTCGGGGATTCAAAATTTCAGGATGTTCCGCCTATCATTCTTCTGTGCTTTGTTACTCAAAATATATGCTTTTCGGAGTATCATAAGTGCACTTGAATCTACTTTGATGGAGGACCCCATGCGAGACCTGACCAACGAGATCCTCGAACTGATCCGGCGCACTTCTACGGACCTTCCGCCAGATGTTGATAAACGATTGCGTGCAGCGGTCGAGGATGAAGCCCCCGGTTCGGCGGCGCGGGGCGCATTAGAGACCATCATTAAGAACGTGGAACTTTCCCGCAATAATTCCAGCCCCATCTGCCAGGATACCGGCACACCCATTTTTTACGTCAAGGCCCCTCAAGACTGGAGCACGCTCAAACTCAAACAACAGATCCGTACGGCGCTGGCCGAGGCCACCAGGAAATCCTATATGCGCCCGAACGCCGTGGAGGCGGTCTCTGATAAGAACAGCGGGAGCAACCTGGGCGGCGACGATTTCCCGAGCATTCATTTTGACGAAGTCGAGGGCGAAGAATTGACGGTTGATTTAATACTCAAGGGCGGCGGCTGCGAGAACGTCGGCGCACAATATTCCCTTCCGGATAACCGTCTCGGTGCAGGGCGCGACCTTGCGGGTGTCCGCAAAGTTGTCCTCGAGGCGGTGCAGAAGGCCCAGGGTCAGGGCTGCTCGCCAGGGATCCTGGGCGTCTCCATCGGCGGCGACCGTGGAACCGGCTATATCAAATCCAAAGAAGTACTATTGGACACGATTGGCACGCGCAACCCTGACCCAAAACTGGCCGAACTGGAAGAACGCTTGACCGGCGAAGCCAACCAGTTAGGGATCGGTCCGATGGGCTTCGGCGGCAAAACGACCGTGATTGATACCAAGATTTCCAGCCTTTTCCGCCTGCCGGCTTCGTACTTCGTCACCATCTCGTACATGTGCTGGGCCTATAGACGGCGCAAGTTGACGGTGAAAGGTGATGAGGTTATCTACGATTAGACGATGGACCAGGGACGGCGAACCATCGTCAATGGTTCATCGTCTAAGGCCGTCTTAAGAGGAAAAACGATGCGCAAAATTACAATTCCCATCAGCAATGAAATCATCCGCAGCCTGAAGGTTGGCGAATCAGTGGTGTTGACAGGAGTCATGATCACCGGCCGTGACGTGGTCCACAAATGGCTCATTGAGACCTTTATCAAGAAGACCCGACCACCGCAAGGGGAAGATCTGCAAGTCTATGAGGCACTCAAGCCGATCCTCACTGGCGGCGTCATTTACCACTGTGGACCGGTCGTCTCCGGGCTGGATACGAAACAGTACAAATTTGTAGCGGCCGGCCCGACCACTTCCATCCGCGAAGAGCCGTACCAGGCGGACGTGATGGAACATTTCAACCTCAAGGCCGTGATCGGCAAGGGCGGCATGGGCGAAAAGACTTTGAAAGGTTGTCAGGAAGTTCCGGGCGTTTACTTGCATGCCATTGGTGGCGCGGCGACTTTGATCGCCCAATCCGTAACGAAGGTACTGGGTGTCTACAAACTCGATTTTGGCGTGCCGGAGGCCATCTGGGTGATCGAAGTCAAAGATTTCCCGGTAGTGGTGACCATGGATGCCCACGGCCAATCCTTGCACGAAGTGGTGGAAAAAGATTCGGCCAGGGTGCTGGCGGATCTGTTTGCAAAATAACAACCAAGAAACCCATTTTCCGGCTGAAAATGGGTTTCTTCGTATGACGGCATGAGAAGTCTATGGTTCCCAGGCAAAATTGATCACTGCAAAGACGCAGGGCTGACCCTGGACGAACTCCACCCCCACCAACAAGCATATGAAATCCCGATCCACTCCGGGAGTGCCGGGTTTGTAAACCGTGTAATAATTGACGTTGGCATAATCGACAGTCCAGGGGTTGCTGCCATATTACGTGGATGTGCCAAGTGAGTTGCTGGTCAATATATTGCTGGCGTTGAAAACTCCTTGCAACCAAAGCAGGACCTTTAGGACAAACACAGCATGGCTTAGATCCATTTATTATTGCGACTTCCCTGGCACCGCTTGCCAAGCCGTCCCGGTGTCGTTCCGGGAGGTCAGGCGCACTCGCTCTGTCAAGACATAAAGCTAACTAAAACAGATTAGGCTGGAGGCTTTGCTCACGGAGGCGTTTTTGAGGAATGAAAACCGGTATCTTCGTTTCAATCCCAAATTCCCGACACAAATCACTAAATAAGTTTACAAGCTTCCCTTCATTCTGCGCCGGGACAGAATACCTCTCGCCGAAGGCTTTTTCGTAACACAGGCGCAGGCCAGGGAAGAGCCGGTCGAGTCTATCGTAATAATAAACTCGCTGGCGGTCCCGTAGGGTCATACCGAAGGCAGGCAGGATGTACATGGCTCCGTTTTCGGCGCCGAGGGTGACGATTCGTCGGATGTTCTCTTCGTTATCTTCGATGAAGGGGAGCACTGGCATCAGGGTGATACCTGACAAAAGTCCGCGCCGTCTCAGGGACCGCAGCGCAGCCAGCCGACGGGAGGACACCGGAGCGCCAGGTTCGAGTCTCTTGCTGAGGGCATCGTTGGCAGTAGTGACAGTGAAGGTCACGGCGGCGTACGTCTTGCGGTTGATCTCTTCGAGCAAGTCGATGTCTCGCAGAACCAGGTCCGATTTGGTGATAACGTGGACCGGGAAGCCGAACCCGGCGATAACTTCCATGGCGCGCCGGGTGAGCTGGACTTCTGCCTCAGTGGGCATGTTCGGGTCGTTCATGGACCCCATGCCAATGGTACCGAGGACGCGCTTCCCGGCTAGTTCATGGCGCAGGAGATCGATGGCATTGGCCTTGACAAGCACATCGTGATCGAAATCTTCGATCTGGTAACATTCGGACCGTGAATCGCAGTATATGCACTGGTGCTGGCAGCCACGGTACAGGTTCATGGTGTATTAGAGCCCGAACCAGTTATCGGGCCTTTTGAGGCGGGCGAGCAGGGTTTTAGCCTGGATGTCCTTAATCAAGCTCCATCATCTCCTGATACAGGAACCAGTGGCCGAGGCGGTCGTCAACATCTTTGATTTCGCGGTCGTAGTACAAGTCGAAGACCTGTCCTGTGTCGACCCGAACTCGAAAGTAGAAGCGGCCAAATCCAAGCGAGCCGCGCCCCGCAGCGACTGCGGCATGCGCCGGACGCTGATTACGCGCCATCCTTCCGCGGCGGGTGAAATCGTGCCACTCGGATATTTTTTCAATCACGCGGTAAGTGCGCCCCTGCCAGGAGAATCCGTCCGGGCAGGGTGGCGTTTTCAGTCGGACGGGTGGCATATCAAAGTTGACTTCGATTTCCTCACCGACGAAATGCAAAGAAGCATCGTTCATTTTTATTCAAGGCTTACTTCGGTTTCTTCCACATTTATTTTACTGCTTCTTGGGTCAAAAAGTACCCAACACTCTTTTTTTCCCCCATCACTCTAGAGATTCCAGAAGGACAACAAAATTCCCCGACGGGTGCAGGGGAATTGGCTCAGGTTTCTGATTTTATTTTGGCAAGCAGGATCTTATAGTCTTTTTTGTTGGACGGATCCATAGCCAAGATCGTCTCTATATTCTGGATGGCACCATCTCGGTCACCGGCACTTAGGAGGAGATTGCCCAGTGAGTCCAGTTGAGCCACAGCTTCCGGGATGCGCTCTGCATGGCGATATTCCTCCGCCAAAGCACGACACAGAATGCCCTGCTTGGGGTACTCGTTGACAAGCTCTTCCAGGAAAGGGATGGCTTCTTTTCGCCGGCCAGAGCTTTGTTGATGCGCCAGATAACTATCCAGTTCAGCAGTGGCCTGGGGGAGCTGGAAAAGGCGGATGTTAAGGTCAACCAAGCTTTTGCGGACAGTGATATCGTCGGGTTCAAGGGTGCGGATCTGCTCAAAGATGCGCAAAGCCTGACGCCAGTCCAGTCGCTGCATATCGATATCGGCCATGCGACGCATGAGTTTAACGCTCCAGGCATCTTTGGCACCCTCCTGTTGAGCCAGGTGCAAGGCTGTGGTGAAGGTCTTGCGCGCATTGTCGAGTTCAGCAAGACGGTAATATATATCGGCCAGATCAAAGTACTCACCGATGGCCTCATCCACCATACCCCGCGCCGCCAGCTGATCAATGAGACGGGTACGGACGGCCAGGTCCATTGGTGCAACCTGCACGATGCGTCGCAGAAGATTGACCGCCTGAGCGGCTTCACCACGCACGCTATAGGCTTCTGCCACAACAGTGTACTTGGCGATGGCATCCTGCATGCGCCCATCCTGGATCAGCAGGTCGCCGATCAGCGTATGGAGTGGCAGATAGGTTGGGGCATATTTAAAAGATTCATAGGCTTCATCCATGGCGGTACGTAAATGGCCAGCGCGCGCCAATGCACGGACTCTACCGATCGTTTCGATAACCTGGCTGCTCTGGGTCTGGCCCAGGATTTCCGCCAGCGGCATGGGGGGTGTCCCCTCGGCAGATTTCGGAAGCTGTTCACGGGCCAGGTGAACATTGGCACGCCAGTTCGGGCGAAGCAATAATTGTTTGATATTGTCGCACAGTTGTTCCATAACGACGGTGTCAGTCTGATGATTCTGTGCTTCGATGAGTGGTTCGTATAACTGACGGACATCGTCAGCCTGGTCAGGCGGAACGACCGTTGCATCCGCGACTTTGAGCGCCTGTATGTACTCGGTCACTGCTTCAGACAGGCGACCCAACTGGCGGTAGATTTGTCCCAGCAGCAGGTGCCCACCCAGTTCATAAACCGGGTGTTTTACAGCGTTCTGCAGATGACGCATACCGCTTTCCAGCCGTTCAGTTTTTGAACGTAAAAAGCCGAGATCGAAGTAAAGTGCCGGGTCCATGAAACCGGCTGCAAGGGCTTTTTCCAGTTCCTCTGCAGCTTGAGTTTCCTGGTCTTTTGTCTGGGCGTCAATCGCCTGGCCGATGTGAAGCAAAATTTTAGAACGGTCACTAAGTTTTAGATTTATCTCTTCGGTGCCCTGCACAATAGCCCTCAACCCGCTTTTGGGTGTTTGGGGTTTGATTGCCCCATCGGAAAGGTCAAACAGGACCTCCGCCAAGCGGGTAAGGGCATGCTTGCGCGCCTCTGCAATAGGGTCGAGATCTGCATCGGTATTCTGATGGGATTCCGGTTTATTTACATTTGCCATGCGCAGCTGACCATTGCCTCCCTCGGGTCGCTTGGGTTTGGGAAGCAGCTTTCCACTTTTTAGAATGGCCTGTGCCTGGCGGGCTTCGGGGTTGTCGGGAACCAGAAGTAATGCGCGTCCGATCATTTCAGCAGCCTTTTCTGTGTTCCCGGAGCGTTGCAGCAGGCTGGCCACCGTCAGGTATTCGGTGACCGCCTGTTGGGCATGGCCGAGTCGTTCATGGACCATTACTAAACACAAATGGGCAGTGATATGTTCGGGATCCAATTGGGTAACACGCAACCAGTTTGCGAGAGCCTTGTCCGCGTCCTGGATCTTGATGTAAAATTCAGCAGCCTTCATAAAAGACTGGATGGCATCCTGAATATTTCCAAGCCGCTCAGAAAGCTGTCCCACTTTCTCCAGCGGGAGGGGGTCGTTGGGGGCTGCCTGGGTAGCCTTCTGATAAACCTGGTGTGACTCCTCGTACCGCTGCAACTCGAACAGGGCCATTCCCAGACTGGAGAGTGCCTTGGGGTGATCCGGGAACTCTTCGAGCGCTTCGCGATAGGCCGTGGCAGCTTTGTCCCACTGCTGATCCCAGGCCAGCGAGTGGCCTATGCTCATCGCTTTGTTATATAAGTCTTCGCGTCCTGTCATAGTTTTCTTTCGGTATTGCTGTAGCGACTTCCCTGGCACCGGTTGCCAGGGCAGGTTCAGTCGCTCAAATATGGACGATAAAAGGCGTCATTACCGCTTATTCGACCGGTTTCAGCTCATCCCAGTTCATGCCCCAGCGCGCCTCAGTGGAAAGCGGGATTCCAATCGGGTAGGCATTTTCCATGACATCCCGTACCACAACGACCACACCGCTCAATTCGGTACGCGGACATTCGACAACCAATTCGTCATGTACTTGCAGGAGCATTTTGCCATGCAAGCCGGCCTGCACCAGTGCAGGCGGAATTTTGATCATGGCGATTTTCATTATATCAGCAGCCGTACCCTGGATGGGGGCATTGATCGCTTCACGTTCCTCGCGGTTCTTCATCACATGGTTCAAGCCGCTCTTCAGGTTGGGAAAGTACCGGCGGCGGCCCAGCATCGTTTCAACATAGCCGGTCTGGGCGGCTTCCTTGCGAATACCGTCCAGATATTTCTTAACACCCGGGAACTGCTTGAAGTATGCTTCAACAAAATCCTGTGACTCGGACAGGGTCAACTCAGTGGTACGCGTCAGCCCAAAAGCCGACATGCCATAAATGAGGCCGAAGTTGATGGCTTTAGAATGCCGACGCATTTCCTTTGTCACTGTTTCGAGTGGAACCCCATAAATGGCTGCAGCAGTGGCGGCATGGATATCCTGCCCGGCGCGGAAAGCATTCAACATGGCCTCGTCCCCTGCCATGTGCGCCACAATACGTAACTCAATCTGGGAGTAATCCAGTGAGACGAGCACGTTGCCGGGGTCAGCAATAAAACCATGCCGGACGCGGCGACCCAGGTCTGTGCGGGTCGGGATGTTCTGCAAGTTCGGGTCAGAAGAGGAGAGCCGCCCGGTGACGGTGGTTGTCTGGCTGAAGGAGGTGTGCACACGGCCATCCTCCGGGTGTATTTGCATCGGCAGTGCATCCACATAAGTGGATTTGAGTTTGGAGAGTTCGCGGTATTCCAGGATCATCTCCACCACGGGGTGCTGTCCGCTCATTTCATCCAGCACACTTGCAGCGGTGGAGTAATGACCCGAGGCAGTTTTGCATCCCTTATCGGGCGGGGACAGGCGCAGGGTCCCGAAAAGAACATCCGAGAGTTGCTGGGTGGAATTGAGGTTGAAATTCTTGCCAACCGCCACGTAGACCAGTTTCTCAAGATCCCCCATGCGTTCGTTCAGTTCCACTGAGAAGTTGGTGAAAAAAACCTTGTCGAGGGCAATACCAGCCATTTCCATGTCGGCCAGAACGGGGATGAGCGGCATTTCGATATTGATGAATAGGTCCCACAGTTTCAGGACACGCTTGAGTTCAGCCTCGAGCAGCGGCATCAGGCGCAGAGTTGTCTCGGCATCCGCGACGGCATAGGGAGCCGCTTCAGCGACCACCACTTCCGCCATTGAGCGCTGGTTCTTACCTGTGCCAATCAGTTCCTCGATGCGGGTCATACTCTCGCCCAACCTGACGCCAGCCAGGTTCTTCAACCCTAGGTTGCGCGAGGCGGGGTCAAGCACCCATTCGGCTACCATCGTGTCGAAGCTCAGCGGTGCAACGCGGATGCCGTAGCGGGCCAGCATAATAAAGTCGTATTTCAGGTGATGCCCGATTTTCGGGATGTGGGCATCCATCAGCGGGCGCCGTATAGCGGAAACGACTTGTTCGAGAGGCAACTGCGTCCCTGAGTTGTGCCCGACTGGGATGTAGTACCCCTCGCCAGTTTTCGTTGCCAGTGAAATTCCGACCAGGCTGGCGGTCATCTCGTCAATGGAAGTTGTTTCGGTGTCGAAAGAGATGACGGACGCAGCGTTCAGAGTCTTGACAAGCGTCTCTAGCCCAGAGAGGGAATCTACAACCAAAGTAGTTAATCTTGAATAGATACTACTCACCGAGCGCATTTCCTCAACCCGCCTAGGTTGCTCCCCAAAGAGGCTCAGTTGCTGCGTCCCTGTGGGTGAGGCGTTGTTCATTTTTTTAAGTTTTTCGATTAGCGAACGGAATTCCAACTCTCGGAACAAAGCCTCCACTTTGGCCGGTTCGAATACCTCGGTACGGGCCTTCTCCAGATCGATTGACACTATTAAATCGGTCCGGATGGCGGCGAGTTTGTAACTCATGTAAGCGGATGCTTTCCCAGCCTCCAGCTTGGTCCGCCAGCGCGGCTCGATCTCATCCAGGTGGGCATAGATGTTGTCCAATGTCCCATATTTTGAAATCAGATTCTCGGTGGTCTTTTCGCCCACGCCTGGCACACCGGGAATATTATCGGACTTGTCTCCAAGGATGGCTTTGTAGTCCACCACCTGCTCCGGTCTGACGTGCATTTTTCCGAGCACGTCTTCAGGAGTGATGTAGTTCTGATCATCGCCTGCTAGATAGACAATGGTACGGTCATTCACCAGTTGGAGGAGGTCGCGGTCACCCGTGATGATTTTGACCCCAAGTCCCTGTTTGACAGCCCAAACGGCGGCGGAACCGAGCACATCGTCGGCTTCGAAACCTTCCATCTCGAGGCGCGGGATGTTGAATGTATCAACCACCTGTCGGATGCGCTCGATCTGCGGACGCAAATCATCGGGCATCTTTGCGCGTGTGGCTTTGTAATCGGGATAAATCGCATCGCGGAAAGTCTTGCCGGTGTCGAATGCCACTGCCAGATATTCGGGTTTTTCCTGTTCAAAGACGCGCAAGAGTTCACGCGCAAAACCGTAAATTCCCGCCGTCGGTTCGCCAGTGGATGTCTGCCAGCGCTGGCTGGACCCACCGGCCGTCAGGGCGAAATACATACGATAGGCCAAGGCATGGCCGTCAATCAGATATAAAGTTGGGGGCATGATGGTCAGGGGAAGGCGAATGAAAAAGGTCGCCTGGGAGAAATTGTAAAATAATTGGATAACAGTTGATCTTCTAAGAAAATCCCTGCCGCTGGCGTGTCTGGGTAACGAAATCCTTGATCAACTGGGCCGGGGGCGGCTGGGAGCCTCCCATGATGAGATAGCCAGGCGCCCAGAAATCGCCAGAAGGGTTATCTTTATTGAAGCGCGGGAATTCGGCGAAAATATTTTCGGAAGTATGCTGGCGTAAAATACGCATCAGGTAGGCTGGTGAAGTGGCCGGTGGCACGTTGACAATCCATTGCAAATAATCAGGTCGGACTGAGATATATTCCAGTCGCAAACCAAAGGCGATGCAAATCTGTGGCACCCATTCCCCCAACCTATCCAACAGGTCGCCGGTCATATGATGGTGTGGGAAACGCGGCACCAGCAGACAGGCATAGTCCAGATTATAGACAGCCGGCGAGACCGGCTCCAGGACGATTTTGCGCCCCGTTTCGGTAACTGAGCGCAGACCCATATCCAGAATTGTCTCAGAGGATGGATTAGTTCTTCGGGCTTTGTTTTTACGGGTATCCGCCAGGGATTGGGCAGTATTCTCGAGGGGGCCAGGAGGCGTCTCGGTCTGGTCGGTGTCAATTAACGGGTTAAAACGCTCCGCCGGAGAAGAATCTCTTTTGAAATGTGATGAACCGGCAGGCTGCATGGAAGTCCCAATTCCAGCATGGTAGTCCTGGTTCTCGGACGGGACACGGGGCAACCGGTCTGCCAGGCTGGACGCTTTCCTGGATCCTGATTCGGCTGACCGGATGTCATATCCGGAGCCTACAGGAAGATCCGTGAGAGGATTCGGAGCACGGAGGTCGGAAAGGCGATCTGAATGTTGGTTTCTGCCCGATTTGCTGCCCTTGATATCCTCGTCCTGAGGTTCTTCAGAGGGTGAGGTCGAGAGGGAATGTACCAATTGCGAGGCCTGGGACCGGATGGTACTGAAGGGTGTCTCGGCGTCGAATACCAATGCCAGTACCATGCTCTCGGCGAGGCGGGTAGCATACAGCATGTGCTCGGCGTCAGTGGAGGCCAGGCGCACAAAGCGCACCAGATCATTTTCCTCCTCATGATCCCAGTAACGTGAGAGCGTATCGGCCAATTCGCGGGCAGCCGACTGAGGTAATTGTCCGGCATAAGCCCACAACTGGTCAGCGCGGGTGATGAGTGCCGCCTGCGCCGAAGATTCGAGCGTCAAACGGGTGAGATGCTGGGCAGCGCGCGTCACATCCAATAGCCAAGGGAGATCGTTATTCAAACCAACGATTTTCTTCAGAGAAGATATATCCGGTAAGGTGGAGAAAGGGAAGAATTTCTCCATCATTCCCATCAGGTCGGGCAGGAAGAACGGTTTGGATAGGTAATCCCGGGGGAAAAGCTCTTCGAGCGCCGAATGCCAGCCCGCTTCCGAAATGACCACAAAGATAATCTCGGGACTGACCTGCCGCAGGATGGTTCCAATTTTGAGTAAATCGGTTTCTGCCAGGGAAGTGTCCAGAAAAACCAGAGAAGGTTCGAATTCCTGGGCATAAATTGCAGCGGCTTCCTGGGCTCCGGTCACACAGACAACAAACCGTCCCGTCTCTTCCAGCCTCTGACGGATTAATTCCCCGAACGGGACATCTGACGTGATTACCAGCAAGGGTGTTGGCATCTCGACATAGTGTATCACGAGCCTGTCAGAGAGGCAAGCCGCGAAATATGGTAAAGGCGTGCTAAAATTGGAAAGGCACCATTATGCTAAATTTATCCATTCACGGAAATTCTGCAAAACTGGTGCCGTAAATATGCAATAAAGGAGCCTTCGTGCCAGAATATGCTGATTTTGTCCAGAAATACCCGACCTACGATAAAACCCACGATATCGACGAACTGCGCGACCGTGACTACGCCCGCCTAAATCGCACTGGCCAGATTTACCTCGATTACACAGGCGGCGGGCTCTATGCTAATTCGCAAATGCGCCTTCATCAGCAAATGCTGGTTGAACATGTCTATGGCAACCCGCACTCCTCCAACCCCACTTCTCTGGCAGCCACGAGGCTGATCGAAAGCACACGCGCTACCATCTTGCAATTCTTCAACGCCGACTCCGCTGAATATACCGTCATCTTCACCCAGAACGCCAGCGGGGCACTCAAACTGGTCGGCGAGTCTTATCCCTTCGAACCAGGCGGCCGCTATCTGCTGACCTTCGACAACCACAACTCGGTCAACGGCATCCGGGAATTTGCCCACGCCAAAGGCGTCGAGGCGACCTACATCCCGATATCCCTGCCGGACATGCGCGTGGACTTGGATTCTCTCGATGAATATCTGGAACTGGCTGCTGCAGATAAGGACAATCTGTTCGCTTACCCGGCCCAGTCCAACTTTTCCGCCGTCCAGCACCCGCTCGAATGGATCGAGCGTGCTCACGCCAAAGGCTGGGACGTGCTGCTGGACGCGGCGGCTTTTACCCCCAGCAACCAGCTCGATCTGGGCAAGTTCAAGCCCGATTTCGTCCCGCTCTCGTTCTATAAAATCTTCGGCTACCCGACCGGTAGCGGGGCTTTGGTGGCACGGCGCGAGTCATTAAAGAAATTGCACCGTCCCTGGTTCGCCGGAGGAACGATCACCGTCGCCTCTGTCCAGTGCGATAAGTATTATCTCGCCGAGGCTCCTGCCGCCTTTGAGGACGGTACACTCGACTATCTCAACATCCCGGCGATTGAAATCGGTCTGAAACACATTTTGTCCATCGGATATGAGTCCATCCATGAGAGGGTTCGCACTCTTACCGGCTGGATGCTGGACAACCTGTCGGAAATGAAACACAGCACCGGTATCCCGCTGGTGAGCATCTACGGGCCGCTGACCACGGTCAAGCGCGGTGGTGCGGTAGCGGCTAACTTTTTCGACAAGGACGGCCGGTCGATTGACCACCGGTTCATCGAGCAGGAAGCCAATAAACACAATATTTCCCTGCGGACGGGCTGTTTCTGCAACCCGGGCGCAGGCGAGATCGCCTTGGGCATTTCCAAACCTGAGCTGGTGGCCTGTTTTGCCCAACCCGGTCACAGCCAGCGCCTGAGCTTGGATGACTTCCGCCTATGCATTGACGGAAATACCTCCGGCGCAGTGCGCGTCTCGGTGGGACTGGTCAGTAATTTCGAAGATGTACAGGTTTTCTTAAAGTTTGCCGAAGAGTTATTGGGTTAGTTCTTGTACCGATGCTCCACGCCTAATTCTTTCGTTCCAACACTTCGCATGGAACACTTGTGGCGTTTGTTGGGATGTAGATGGTCCCGACGCGTGACGGCGCAGAGAATAGTCACTAGCAGACTTGAAGATATCTTCATATTTTGAGTTATTATGAATATCCCCACCCGTACTCAGATCAAACCCGGACTGCGCGTCCGCATCGTCCTGAAACAGGACCAGCCTACCGGCAAGCTGACCGAGGGAGTTGTCAAAGATATTTTGACCAGCTCTCCCACCCACCCGCACGGCATCAAGGTCCGCCTGATGGATGGGCAGGTGGGACGGGTGAAAGAAATATCAGGATAACGAGTTACGATTCCCTGCAAGAAGCAGTATAATCGCCGGCATGCTCATTCCCACCACACACAAGAAAAACAAGCCCCTTCCAGCATTCGTCCACCTCTTCATCCCAGTTGCATTTATCCTTGGGTTGGGGTCCGGATACCTGCTCTGGGGTCAACCAGTCACCCCGGTCGCGGCGGTCGTGGCCGGGGTCCAGCGCGTGAATGTTTCAACGGAAGGTGACCCGTCCATTGGTCCGGAGGATGCCCCTGTCACCATCGTAGAATTCAGTGACTACCAGTGCCCATACTGCCAATCTTGGTATCTACAGACTTTTGACCGGTTGATGGCATATTATCCGGACCAGATTCGCTTCGTCTACCGCGACCTGCCCCTGCCCGGGCATCCCGAATCGCTTCCGGCTGCCGAAGCCGCCAACTGCGCCGGAGAACAGGGCGCTTATTGGAAGTTCCACAATGCCCTTTTCAGCGGAAAATACACATTGGGCCGCGCCGCTTACGAACAGTACGCGGCCGCCCTGGAGCTGGACCGCGCTGCCTTCACCACCTGCCTGGACGATCACCGCACCCAGGACGAAGTCATGGCGGATGCCGCGGATGCAACCAGTTTGAGGTTGACCGGCACGCCAAGTTTTGTGATCAACGGCAGGATTTTGATCGGGGCACTACCGTTCGAGGATTTCAAGACTATTATTGACGAGGAATTGGCTGCAAAGCCGTAATTTTTTATGCCTGTTCGGATTTTCATGAGAGAGTGAGATGAAGAAATTTATCACTGTTGCAGGCAATATTGGTGTGGGTAAGTCCACTTTGGTCGAGATGTTATGTGCAAAACTGGGCTGGACGCCGTTCTTTGAACCAGTGGCCGAGAACCCCTACCTGGCCGACTTTTACAAGGATATGCAGGCTTGGGCTTTCCATTCTCAAATCTTCTTCCTCACCCACCGCCTGCGCGCCCACCATCAACTGGCCCTGCACCCATCCTCGGCCATCCAGGACCGTTCGGTCTATGAGGATGCGGAAATATTCGCCCACAACCTGTTCCTGCAGGGGCACATCCGCACCCGCGATTACCAGACTTATCGCGAACTCTTCCAGACGCTGGTCGAGTTTTTGCCACCTCCCGACCTGGTCATATATCTGCGCGCCTCTGTCCCCACCCTCATCCAGCGTATCGGACGGCGCGGGCGTGACTACGAACGCACCATCCCTGCCGATTACCTGACCAGTCTGAACAACCTGTACGAGACTTGGATCGAGGATTTTACCCTTTGCCCCGTGCTGACCGTCCCTGCCGACGATATTGACTATGTGGCACACCCCGGCCACCTCGACCTGATCGCCCTGAAGGCGGACGAGAAACTGACCGGCAAGGAGGTGGTCGTCTTCGACCCTGAAGAAGTGGCACGGGCGGCCTGCGATTAAAGAAAATATAATGGGGCTGTCCCAAAAATGCAATGCACCCCAAAAATTGGACAGTAATTAGGTAGATATTTTGGACTGAGTCCTGAATTGAACAGGGCTCAGTCCTTTTAGTAAACCCCTGATTCTTCGATAGTTGTAATATTCGATGTATTTCGCGAGCTCATTCTTGAAGTTCTCGACCTAGGTAAAGGACTGGTTATTGTAGAACTCGGTTTTGAGCACGCCAAAAAAGTTCTCGATCACAGAGTTGTCGTAACAGTTGCCTTTTCTGGACATGCTCTGGCTGACCCCTTTTTTCCGGAGTGCCTTCGGATACAGCGACATCTGGTAGTGCCATCCCTGGTCAGCATGAAGAATCAAGTGAGCTTTGTCGGGTATGGTTTGAAAGGCTTTGTCCAGCATCTCTCCCACGATGGGATAGGTAGGATGCTCAGACACGGCAAAGCTGACGATCTCGCCATTGAAAAGATCAAGGATGGGGGATAGACAGAGTTTTTGTCCAAACAGCTTTGAATTCTATGATATCCGTAGCCCATTTTTGGTTAGGCTGGGTTGCTTTGAAATTGCGCTTCAGCGGATTGGGAGCCACCCTCCCGACCTCACCGCGGCAGGAGCGATATTTTGTTTTCCTCAATAAGCAGGTGAGATGCTCTTCTGCCATCAGGTACATGACCAATTTGTGGTTGGTTCGATACCCAAGTTGACAAAGGGTTAGGGTTACCCGACGATAGCCATAACGTCCTTTATGCTCCTGGCAGATCCTGCGTATCTCAACCCGCACATCGGCATGCCTATCTTTGTCTGAAATGTGCTTCTGGTGATAGTAATAGCTGCTTCTGGGGATCTTCGCTATTCGCAGAAACAAATCCAAAGAAAATCTTTGCCTTAGTTCGGAGATAATAGCTACTCGGTCGTTTTGTTGTGCTTTTCCCGAGCTTCCCGTTCCGCAACTAAGGTGTTCAATTATTTTAGGTACTCGTTCTCCGCCCGCAGATATTCAATCTCAGCCAATAACTGCTCTTCGAGTGTGAGTGGTTGTTTTGGCTTTTGACCTTTTGGCGGCCTGCCATTATTCTTCGGCTCCAGACCACTGGTCCCTTTTTCCAAGTACCGTTGCTCCTATCTCCAGACTGTTGTTGATCCCTTGATCCCATATTTTATACTAGTCTGTTTGCAGGATAAATGGTTCTGATGCATATCTTCGAGAATTGCCAATTTTTCCCCGGCTGTCCAGTGCTTCCATTTCCCTGATAGACCTTCTTCGCCAAGTTCTCGGTACATCCCAACAGTGTGCCACAGCACTTCTCTGTTGATCTGCAAGCGTCTGGCTACTACCTTTACTCCTTCGCCTGCTTCAACTGCTAGCACCGCTGCTAGCCTTTCCGCCATCGAGTATTTCTTCATAAAAAACTGCACCTCCAAAAGTTATTTTTGTCTAACTTTTGGGGTGCAGTTCACCTTTTTTGAGACAGCCCCTTTCATTATTTTTTCGTTTCTTTTCTCCTGTGAATTGGGATCAATAACAAGAACCCAATTGTGATCAGCACCTCGCCAATCTGTACTCCCGTTGCCTGCCAGGGGCCAAAGAAGGGAATTAATGGCAGTGCTCTTGTACCAAAACCGAACACATCTGCCATTCCGGAGAAAACAGCCACCACGTACCCGGTGGCGACCAGGCGAGGACCGATGTCGGCAGCGATAGTGCGATTACCGTTTCTCCAGAAAGACATCAAGCCAATATACCCGCCGATGCAGACAATTGCCAACCCCACCAGAAAGACCGCGATCTGCACAAACCCAACCACCGGACTACGGTCCAGACCAAATAGTGCCGGGCGGATGCCAATCAGAAAAACGATCAGGCCGAATATTGTCAACAGGAGCCCAAGGCGGACGCGCACCCGCGAGGAATTACCTTCAGGAGGAGAATTGGGGACTGGAGGTGGATTGTAAGGAGTTGTCATGGCAAGAATGTCTGGAGGTGGAGCAGCCAGTTCTTCCCCAGAACTGCCGCGACTTGCTCGTCACTATACCCTTTCGTCACCAGAATGGGGCCAAGTTTTTGCAGGTCGGCAATCGTATCCACACCGGCAGGCGCGGCGGACAGGCCGAAGCCACCGTCGAAATCGCTACCAAGACCCACGTGTCGGGCATCCCCAGCCATTTGGCAGATACGGTCCACATGTGCGGCCAGTGTTTCGAGGGTAATATTGTCACGCGGGTCGCCAAATTTCCAATCGTAGGTCAGAAAACTGCAGAATGGCACCACGCCAATAATTCCATCCCGCTCGAGAATGCCTCGGATGACATCGTCCTGCAGCAGGCGGTTCCCATCGTAGCCAGGCACAAGTGCGGCAACATTGGCATGGCTGGCGATAATGGGACCGGGATACAGGTCGAGGGATTGCCGCGCTGACAGTTCGTCCATGTGACTAAGGTCCAGAGTGAACCCGATGTCTGCCATCGCCTTGAGCAGGAGGCGGCCTTCATCGGTCAGCGGTCCGGGGTCGTCCGTGCCGCCACAAAAGCGAGTGCCAGCCCAGGCTGGGCCAATGACCCGCACGCCCCATTCCCACCATTCGTCCAGTTCGGATGGGGTACGTACACCCTCGGCTCCTTCCATCAACGGCACAAGGCCAACTGGATGGTTTTCAACCTTGGAATCAGCCCAATGGGTCAGGACAGTTTCCAGGTCGGTGCGTGAAGAGATGAGACGGAAATTGTCGGGATGGTCGTCTGCCAGCTTGTGATATGAATCCAATTGGGCGCGGTAAAGACGATGAGCATGGTCGGAATCTGCATAGACCTGTTTTTCCCACTCGCCGGTCCTGCGGCGGATGGGCGTACCAAACAGGGTGCTGAAGACAACAGCCACACGCCCGCGCTGGTAATCGGGCCAACCAAGCAGTGTCTCGCCGTTGTGTTCAGGGGCTACCGAACCGCTTTCGTTTTCGAGACGACGCGTTTCATTGGCGGCATGGGTATAGTCCCGTCCAAAGGTCAGGATGTTGTAGGCAATATCTTCGTGGGCATCTACGATAAGAGGGAGCATGGTTATTCAAAAACCCGGTTCCTGGAAGAAACCGGGTTTCTCTTTTCTACTCTTCGGGGTTAATCCGTTTCTTCTTCCGTGCGGGAATCGGGGCTACCTCGTCCCGTTCTGGAACCGGGGCTACCTCGTCCCGTTCTGGAACCGGGGCTACCTCGTCCCGTTCTGGAACCGGGGCTACCTCGTCCCGTTCTGGAACCGGGGCTACCTCG